>NHCFR05603__coassemble_334_pt1 | contig 42863 bp, 38 predicted proteins | sample NHCFR05603__metabat2_high_PE_044 | metagenome-assembled genome bin NHCFR05603
TGCCGCCTTCCTGGAGAACCTGTACGGCAATGCCGGGGCGGCCAGCCTGGTGATTGTCTGTGTGCTGCTGGCCCGGCTGCTGCTGATAAATCTTGCCGAAAATCTGATAGACTTTATCGCTGAAGCCTTCCATGGCGGTCTTAATCTGGCCGGCGTCGTTGCTTTCGCGCGCTTTTTTGAGCGTCTCCAGCTCCGCCTCGACCGTTGCCTTGTCTTCGGCCGAAAGCTTATCGCCCAAATCCTTGAGCTGCTTTTCCGTCTCGTAGATGAGGCTGTCGGCGCGGTTGACGGTTTCCACCTGCTCCTTGTTGCGGCGGTCTTCCTCGGCGTACTGTTCCGCCTCCTTGACGCGCTGCTGGATTTCCTCTTCGGTCAGGTTGGTCGAAGCGGTAATGGTCACCTTCTGCTCGTTGCCGGTGCCCAGGTCCTTGGCGCTGACGTTGACGATGCCGTTGCGGTCGATATTGAAGGTGACTTCAATCTGCGGCACGCCGCGCGGCGCGGGCGCGATGCCGGTCAGCTGGAAGCGGCCGAGGGTCTTGTTGTGGGCGGCCATCTCGCGCTCGCCCTGCAGGACGTGGACTTCTACCGTGGTCTGTCCGTCGGCGGCGGTGGAGAAAATCTGGCTCTTGGTGGTCGGGATGGTGGTGTTGCGGTCAATCAGGCGCGTGAACACGCCGCCCATGGTCTCGATGCCCAGCGACAGCGGCGTCACGTCCAGCAGCAGCACGTCCTTGACCTCGCCGCCCAGCACGCCGCCCTGAATCGCCGCGCCCACGGCCACGCACTCGTCGGGGTTGATGCCCTTGAAGGGGTCCTTGCCCGTGATGCGCTTGACCGCTTCCTGCACGGCGGGAATGCGGGTAGAGCCGCCCACGAGAATGACCTTGTCAATCTGCGACGCGGTCAGGCCGGCGTCCTTGAGCGCCTGCTGCATGGGCTTGATGGTCGCGTCGACCAGGTCGCGCGTCAGCTCGTCGAACTTGGCGCGGGTGAGCGTGATATCCAGATGGCGCGGGCCGTTGGCGTCCGCGGTGATGAAGGGCAGGTTGATGTTGGCGCTCATGACGCCGGACAGCTCAATCTTGGCTTTTTCGGCCGCTTCCTTCAGACGCTGCAGCGCCATGCGGTCCTTGCGCAGGTCCACGCCGTCGGTGCGCTTGAACTCTTCAGCAATGTAATCGATGACGCGCTGGTCAAAGTCGTCGCCGCCCAGGCGGGTGTTGCCGTTGGTGGCCAGCACCTCAAAGACGCCGTCGCCGATTTCCAGCAGCGATACGTCGAAGGTGCCGCCGCCCAAGTCGTACACGAGGATTTTCTGGCTGCCTTCCTTATCCAGGCCGTACGCCAGAGAGGCCGCCGTCGGCTCGTTGATAATGCGCAGCACTTCCAGGCCCGCGATGCGGCCCGCATCCTTGGTGGCCTGACGCTGGCTGTCGTTGAAGTATGCGGGCACGGTGATCACGGCCTGGGTCACCTTCTGCCCCAGATAGCTTTCCGCGTCCGTCTTGAGCTTTTGCAGGATAAACGCGGAGATTTCCTGCGGCGTATAGGCCTTGCCGTCGATATTGATTTTATGGGCCGTGCCCATCTCGCGCTTGATGGAGATGACGGTGCGGTCCGGGTTGGTAACAGCCTGGCGCTTGGCGACCTGGCCTACCAGGCGCTCGCCGTCCTTGGTAAAGGCCACGACCGACGGAGTGGTACGGGAGCCTTCCGCGTTGGGGATAACCGTCGCCTCGCCGCCTTCCATGACGGCGACGCAGGAGTTGGTGGTGCCCAGGTCGATGCCGATAATCTTACTCATGATAGTTCCTCCTTATTGATAAAAGCCGAAATCGTCTGTGAAAATCTATATGAAGCAGCCTATTCGGCCGCGACCACGCGTACTGCCGCATGGCGAATAATCCGGTTCGCGGTACGGTAGCCCTTTTGCAGCACCGTGCAAACCGTGCCCGGCTCGCCCTCGGAGGGGTCCGCCTGCATGACTGCGTTTTCCAGCTCGGGATCGAACGCCTCGCCTACGCGGTCGATGACCGTAACGCCGCGCTTGGCCAGCAGCTCGAGCATCTGCTTGTGCACCATCTCCACGCCTTGGCGCAGCGGCGTCTTGTCCTTGGCCGCCTCCAGCGCGCGCTCCAGGTTGTCAATCACAGGCAGCATCAACGCCACCGTCTCCCGCGCTCCATCCTCCCAGGCCTCCGAGCGCACGGCGTTGTTGCGGCGGCGGAAGTTGTCAAACTCCGCCTGCAGGCGCTGCGCCATATCCAGGTACTCGTCGCGCTGCCGTTCCGCTTCGGCCAGCTTTTCAGCCAGCTTTTCGGCCAGGGCCTGCGCGTCCTCCTGCGCAGGGTCTCTCTGCTCCTGCGCGCCGGGGCCCGCGCCCGCCTCGGGCGTCTCGGGAGTGGTCTCGTTCGGGCGGGTGTCCTTGGGGTTGGTATCCTTGGGGCTGTTATCCTTCGGTTGCATCTTCTTTCCTCTTTCCCTTTCCCTTGGGTATCGTCGCGCTCTGTCCGCCCAACAGCTCGCCGAGCGCCTTGCCCATATAATCCAGCACCGGGATGACGCGCGCATACTGCATGCGCATGGGCCCGATGACGCCGATGGTGCCGGAGGTCTCGTCGCCGAGGCGGTAGGTCATGGAGACCACCGAGCAGTCGCTCGTCTCCGGCATGCCGGTTTCGTCGCCAATGCGGATGGTGAAGGTCATCTGGGGCGAGCCCTGCATCAGCCGCAGGAGCTTGTCGCGCGTCTCCAGCACGCTTAAAACCGCCCGCGCCTTCTCCGTATCCGAGTATTCCGGATAGTGCAGGATATTCGACCGTCCGCCCACCATCACGTCCATGGGGCTGCTGCGTTCGGCGGCCTCCAGCACCTCATCGAACACCTGCCGGTGCTCCCGGAACACGTCCCCGAGCGCGGAAAGGCGCTCCCTCACCTGCGCGGACGTCGCGCCTTCCAACTGCTCGGAGAGCAGGTTGCTCACCGCATGCAAATCGTCCGCGCTCATCGCCGCGTCCACCGGAATCAGCGCGTCCTTCACCGTCCCCGCGTCCGTTACCAGCACCAGCAGCGCCGCGCCCTCGCTCACCGGCACCAGCTGCACCCGCCGGATGCGCGGCGTGCGGGGTCTGGGTGCGGTCACCACCGCGGTGTAGCGCGTGACGTCGGAAATGGCCCGCGCCGCGTTGGCGATGACGTTCTCCACCTGGCGCGCGCGCACGTCGAAGTGGTTGCGCAGCGCCCGCGCCTCCTCCGCCGGCAGCGTATGCGCGCCGCGCAGCAGATTTTCCACATACAGCCGGTATGCCTTGAGCGAAGGGACGCGCCCCGCCGAGGTGTGCGGCTGTTCCAGATACCCCAGCTCCTCCAGGTCGCTCATCTCGTTCCGGATGGTCGCCGAGGAGAGGCCGCCAATGTCATACTTTTTGGAAATCGTCCGCGAGCCAACCGGCATGGCCGTCATGATGTAGTCGTCGATGATGGCCTGCAATATGCGATACTTTCGTTCGTCCAGCCGCACGATTCGCCCGCCTCCTTTCTCCGGTTATTAGCACTCTCAATCGTCGAGTGCTAACCACGGGCATAGGATAGCATGTTTGACGTTCTTTGTCAATAGTCAAACCGCCTGTTTTCAGTTTTCCCGTATGAATGTTGTTTTAACGATTTTTGAACACGCAAACCGGGCGGCTTCATGGACCGGTCACGCGGACCAGGACAATCTCCGGCGGGTTGAAAACGCGGGGGAGCTGCGGGTCATAGGAAAGGCCGCGACTGACCACCAGGGCGCTGCCGCCCACCTGATACAGGCCGCCGGCATAGGGAGGAAACCAGCCCTGATCCGGCGCGTACAGGCCGTTGAGCAAAAAGGGCACGCGCACCTGGCCGCCGTGGGTGTGGCCGGAGAGGACGAGATCAAAGCCATATTGCGCAAAGGTCTCTATGGGGTCGGGGCGATGGGAAAGCAGGATATGAAAGGCGTCCGAATCCAGGTTTTCAAAGGGGCGCAGGAGCACGTCGTAGCCGTAATTGGGGGTATAGACCGGGTCGTTCAGCCCGCTGAAGGCCACGCGCTGGCCGTTCAGGGTAACGGAGACGGTCTGTCCTTGCAGCACGGTCACGCCATAGTGCGTGAACATCGGCACGATTTGCTCGCGCTCCGGCGACCAGTATTCATGGCTGCCGGTCACATAAAACGTGGGCGCAAGGCCCGCAATCTGTTCCAGAAGCACGCGCGTGCCTTCCGGCGAAACGCGGTCGTCCACCATGTCCCCCACCAGGCAAATGGCGTCGGGCCGCAGCTGCGCCACGCGCCTGACAATGGGTTCCTGCCGCTCGCCGTACACAGCGCCGTGCAAATCGGTCAGGACGACCAGCCGTATTTCCGCCCCGCTGTCGAGCTTGGCGCTTTTGACCTGATAGGTGCGCACCACCAGCCCCTGAAACAGCGCGGCGCCCGCCAGCAGCGCCAGCGCCAGCGCCGTCAGCAGCAGCCGCCTGGGCCACCGCCTTTTCCGGACACGAGGCCGCGGGGCAATCATGGCATCAGCTCCGCCAGCACGCGGTTTTGCACATCCAGCCCGCGCGGCGTCAGCCACACGCGCTCCTCGTCCCATTCCATCAGCCCGCGCATGCGCAGCTTTTCCAGCGCCGGGCGGAACTGGTCAAACAGCGCCTGTTCGCCCCATGCGATGCCGTCCACCAGGCGCAATCCCAGCATCAGCCGCTCAAAACGGACCTCCTCCTCGGAAACGACGATTTCTTCGTCCCGCTTTCCCGCCAGGTAGCCTTCCAGCGTAGCGGCGTTGCCCCACCGGAAATTATGCAGCAGCGAATGCGCGGCGCAGCCAATGCCCAGATAATCCCGGCGCAGCCAGTACCCCAGGTTATGCTGCGAAGCAAAGCCCGGCTGCGCGTAGTTGGAAATCTCGTAGCGGAGCAGGCCGGCGGATTCGGCCATCCACAGCGCGTCGTCCGCCATTTCGCACAGCGCGTCCTCCCCGGGCAGAAGCTCGGGATGGTCCGCATAGCGCGCATGGAATGGCGTATTTTCCTCCACGATGAGGCTGTACAGCGAAAGATGGCGCGGAGACAGGGACAGCGCCGCATCCAGCGACGCGCGAAAATCCGCCGGCGTCTGGCCGGGCAGGCCGTACATCAAATCCAGGCTGATGTTGTCAAATCCGGCGCTGCGCGCGTCCGACACGGCGCGCTCCACATCCGCCCAGCGATGGATACGGCCCAGCGTTTCCAGCAGCGCATCCTGCATCGCCTGCGCGCCCAGCGAGAGGCGATTTACGCCCGCCTCGCGCAGGGCGGCCAGCTTGGCGGCATCCACCGTGCCCGGGTTGGCCTCGACGGTCACTTCCGCCCCGGGCGCTATGTCAAAGCAGGCCTTCGCCTCCGCCAGCAGGCCCAGAAGCTGCTCCGTGCGCAGGCAGGTGGGCGTGCCGCCGCCCAGGTACACCGTAGCGATTTTCAGGCCTTTCGCGCGGCGCATTTCATCGCGCATGGCCGCCAGCACGGCGGGCGCCATGTCCTCCCGGCCCGCAAACGAGGCGAAATCGCAATACGCGCACTTGCGCGCGCAGAAGGGAATATGCAGATACAGCCCGATACCGTCCATGCGTCCCCCGTCAGTCCATCTTCAGAACCGCCATAAACGCCTCGCTGGGCACCTCCACCGTGCCCACCTGGCGCATGCGCTTCTTGCCTTCCTTCTGCTTTTCCAGCAGTTTCTTTTTACGCGTGATGTCGCCGCCGTAGCACTTGGCCAGCACGTCCTTGCGCACGGCCTTGACGGTCTCGCGCGCGATGATTTTGCCGCCGATGGCTGCCTGAATGGGGATTTCAAACTGCTGGCGCGGGATGACTTCCTTGAGCTTTTCGGCGATGGAGCGGCCCCGGGCATAGGCCCGGTCGCGATGGACAATCATGGACAGGGCGTCGCAGATTTCGCCGTTGAGAAGGATGTCCAGCTTCACCAGGTCGCTCTTTTCATAGCCGCACAGCTCATAGTCCAGGGAGGCATAGCCCCGCGAGCGGGATTTGAGCTGGTCGAAAAAGTCAAAGATGATTTCATTGAGCGGCATCTCGTAGCGGAGCACCACGCGGCTGCCCTCGTACTGCATGTCGCGGAAAACGCCGCGCTTCTGCTGGCACAGCTCCATCAGCGCGCCGACGAATTCCTGCGGCGTATGGATATGCGCCAGGACGTAGGGCTCGCGCATTTCGGCAATCTGGGAGACGTCGGGCAGGTTGGTGGGGTTGTCGATGGTCATTTCCGCGCCGTCCGTCCGGGTCAGCTCATAGATGACGCTGGGGGCGGTGGTAATCAGGTCCAAATCAAACTCCCGCTCCAGCCGCGTCTGGATGATTTCCATGTGCAAAAGGCCCAGAAAACCGCAGCGGAAGCCATATCCCAGCGCGGCGGACGTTTCCGGCTCGAAGGAGAGCGAGGCGTCGTTGAGGCGCAGCTTTTCCAGCGCGTCGCGCAGGGCTTCATAGTCCGCGCCGTCGGCGGGATAAATTCCGCAGAATACCATGGGGTTTACCTGGCGGTAGCCGGGCAACGGCGCGTCGGCCGGGTTGGCATCGTCGGTAATGGTGTCGCCCACGCGGGTATCCCGCACGTCCTTGATGGACGCGCCGATATAGCCCACATCGCCCGGCAAAAGAGCGTCCATGGGCGCATAGCCCGGCCGGAAGGAGCCGACTTCCACGGCGTCAAAGGTAGCGCCCGTGGCCATCATGCGAATGCACGTGCCCGCGCGCACCTGCCCCTGCATCACGCGCACATAGCAGATAGCGCCGCGATAGTTGTCATAGAACGAATCGAACACCAGCGCCTGCAGGGGCTTGTTCTCGTCCCCGCGGGGCGGCGGAATATGCTGCACGACCGCCTCGAGCACGTCTTCCACGCCCGTGCCCAGCTTGGCGCTGACCAGCGGCGCGTAGGAGGCGTCCAGCCCGATAACGTCCTCGATTTCCGCGCGCACCGTTTCGGGCTGCGCGGAGGGCAGGTCGATTTTATTGATGACGGGGATAATCTCCAGGTCATGATCCAGCGCCATATAGACGTTGGCAAGCGTCTGCGCCTCGATGCCCTGCGTGGCGTCCACCACCAGCAGCGCGCCCTCGCAGGCGGCCAGCGCCCGCGAAACCTCGTAGGAAAAGTCCACATGGCCGGGGGTGTCTATCAGGTTGAGGGTGTAGGTCTGGCCGTCGCGGGCCCGGTACTGCATGCGCACGGCCTTGGACTTGATGGTAATGCCGCGCTCGCGCTCCAGCTCCATGCTGTCCAGAATCTGGTCCACCATCTCCCGCTTTTCAAACACGCCCGTCGCCTCCAGCAGGCGGTCGGCCAGCGTGCTTTTGCCATGGTCGATATGGGCGATGATGCAGAAATTGCGGATATGATCAAGCCTCATCCTGTTGCCTCCGAATCCTGTGGTTACATCCCGTGGTCCCGGGCGCCCCCTATCATAAAGGAAGGCGGCAGAAATTGCAAGCCCCGGCCGCGCGCCCCCGTTTCCGGCCGCGCGCTCCGCTTCTCCGCCGTCAGGGCAGGAAGCCCACCCGGTCGGCGGCCACAGAAAGGCGCTGGGTCTCCGTGCCCATCTGCGCAACGGCGGTCAGGCCCTGCGTCACGCCGAACACCGCCACGCGGTCGCCCGCCTGGAACGCCGTCGTGCGCGGCAGCGGCTGGTAGGAGACATAGACAATCTGTTCGGGGTCCTCCTCCATTTGCACGGCGTAAAGGTACGGCTCGTCCACGCCGCCGGCCACCTGCACAATCTGTCCCTCGAAGCCGACGCTCGCCTGCTCCCGCACGCTCTCCCGCATCAGGCGCGCGTAGGTGTAGGGCGTGTAGGTCGTCCCGTCCGGCTCGTAGGAATAGAGCGAGGTGTCAATCTGGGGCGAGATGGCGGCCGGCAGGTCCGGCTCGTTGCGCAAAATGGCCTGCAAAAGCGGCGTCAGCTCCCGTCCGTCCCCCTCCAGCCCCATCTGCTGGCAAAACACGCGCAGCGCGATTTCCAGCGTGCGGTGGAAGCGGTCGTTGACGTTGTAGGCGTAATACCCCAGTTCCTTGAGGCGTTCCTTGATGGGAATGATGTCCTCGTTGGTGTCCCCGTAGCGGATGCGCCCGTATTCGGCGCTTATCTGCGCATACCGTTCCTCATACTCCGCCTGGCTGAGCGCGTGGCCGCCCGCCGCGCTCAGCAGCAGCGCCAGCGCCAGCCCAATGGCCACCCAATGTTTTCGCATCGTCATGTTCCCTCCGTCATCCCTGCCGCATCTGCACGCGGCCCTTTTCGCACAGCTTCCATGCGCCCCCCTCGCATCGCGCCAGGCGCGCCGGCCGCGCGATGGAGTGAATGCGCCCCGCGTACCTCGCCCCTTCAAACAGCGGCTTGGGGTCCAGCGTGGCGCTGAAGCGCCCATAGTTGGGAAACAGCAGCGCGTCGTCCCCCTGCACATAGGCAAACAGCGCGTCGCCGCCGTCTTCCAGCATTGTTTCTTTTTCAAACCGGTCCGTTCCCGCGCGCGGCGTCACGCGCTGCAGGGGCAGGCGCGGGTCGATGGCGCGCAGGGTTTCCACAAAGTTATACGGCTCTTCGCCGGCAAGCCATTCGTTCAGCAGCGGCACCAGCGCTTCCGGCGCGCGCGGGGTGTATTTGGGCTGCGGCGCAGGGCGCGGCGGGGATGCGGGCCGCACGGAGGCGGCCTGCGCCCGAACCGGCCCCCGCGTCTGCGCTTCGCCGCCGGGCCGCTGTTCCCTTGCCGTTTCGGGCAGCCGCGCCGCCTGCTCGTGCAGCCGCGCGATTTCCTCATGCAGCCGCGCCATTTCTCCTTCCAGCCACCGCTCCACCTTGCGTCCCCGGGCCCGGAGGCGCAGGCACAGGAAAAGCAGCAGCGCGCACAGCGCCCCCAGGACGCACAGCGCCGCCAGCAAGCCCGCATGGCCCCGCTCCAGCGCCGCGCGCATGCTTTCGATTTCCTGGTGCCACCATGCCGTTGCGTCCACGCCTCGCACCCCCTCCGTCTCCGCGATAGCTTACGCGCTCTGGCCGGCGCGCATCATCCGGTTCATGGCCGCCAGCGCCTCGACAAAGCGCCCGGAGACGGTATCCCGGGCCGGCAGCGGCTGGCCGGGCAGCGTGGGCTCCGGGTTTTGCCGCAGGCACTGCCCCCAGATGCTCCGGAAATAGGCGGACGCCTGGTAGCGGTCATCCCCCTCCGGCTGCGGGAAGAGCGACGCAAGGAATGCGCGCAGCTCCTCTTCCGTCGTCAGCGCGGCGCGCAGCGCCAGAAAGCTGTCCGACAGCAGCGCGCGGAAATCGTCGGTCATCGTCTGGCAGACGACGCCGTTTGCCTCGCGCTCGTAGGCGCTCTGCGCCGGCCATGCGTCCTGCTCCGCCAGGTCCTGCCGCGCGCGCCGGGACAAAAACGCCTCGGGCGCCAGCGCCAGGCCGCGCGCCGCCTCCTGCTTGGGCATGAACGGCTCGATAATGACCGCTTCAAAGCCTTCCGTCGCGCAGCCGGCCTTGAACACGCGCAGGAAACGCCCCATCTCTTCCTCGTAGCGGGCCGGGTTGCAGCGCTCCTGTACGACGCTTTCCATGCCGCCGTCCGGCGTGGACCGCTGAATGCGCTCCACGTCGTTGTACAGGAGCGTCATCATCTTGGCGCCGTTGCCCAGCACGCACACCGGCAGCGGCGCGCCCTGCATGCCGACCCGGCAGCCCGCCTCCAGCGCCTTGCCCACCATGCGGCCGGCAAAGAACAGGAGCATGTACAGATTAAAGCGCACGATGTTCAAATAGCCTGCCAGGGGCTCGGCGGTGCGGCGCACGCCTTTCATGGCGTCTGTGATTTCGTCCACCAGCACGTTCCATACGCGGCGGAACTCGTCAAAGCGGCCCTGGCGCAGCGGCTCGGCCAGCGCGTCGCGCCGTCCGTCCCCGCCGGTGGCAAAAAAGCTGTCGATGATTTCCTCCCTCGGCGCGCAGCCCTCGCCGTGGTTCTCGCGCGTCACGCTTTCGCAGAGGATGGCGTTGCCCGCCCAGCGCAGCGAGGCCTGCATCAGCGGCCTGCGGTGCTGCCAGAGCGAAAAGTCCGTCGAACCTCCGCCGATGTCCAGGCAGAAAAAGCCCGTCTCGTCGTTGATGGTCACGCCGCGCAGGAAGCGGCTCTGGATGGCGTTGTCCATCATCATAAAGCCGACGGCTTCCGACTCGGAGCAGAAATAGGTTTCATAGGGCATCCGGTAGCAATGCGTGCACAGCCCCGCCGTCAGCGTCTGGACCTTGGCGATAAACTCCTCCTGCAGGCGGCCGTGCATGGACAGCGGATACGAGGCCCGCCAGCTGATGGACGCCGCGCCGCAGCGGCAGGCATGCCACAGGCACATCATCAGGTACTGCTCGAGGAAAAGGTTGGCGCGTACCTTGTCCGCGCTGAGCGTTCCCCATTTCAAATCGTCGGACACGTCCCGCACCAGTTCCGGGTTAAAGGCGGCGCTGGTGACAAAGGGGATGGTCGCGCCCAGCAGCGCGCCCGCGTCCGCCTCGCCCTTTTGGCGCAGCAGCGTAAAGTGTGTGGCGCGCGCTGCGATATGCTCGCAGACCAGATTGGCCGTCAACGCCACATCCGCGCCCTCCTCGCGGCCAAACAGGAACAGCGCGCCGTCCTCCTCGAAGGATACCGGCGTCACCGTTCCGGACGCCGCGTCGCATTTGTAGGCCGTCGTGCCGGTGGTACCGAAATCAAACCCCAGGGTAAACGCCCGCGCGCGCGGATTGACCATCGTCTCATATTCGCACAGCAGCACGCCCATTTCCTCGCCCTCCAGCGAGAAGGCCAGGCCGCGCGGCATGCGCGGCAAAAGCGCCAGGTCCGTAGGGCCCGCGTTCATTTCCAGCGCCTGCACGGCCAGGGGCAGCGCGTTGCCGTCGTCGTAGCGCAGGAGATAATAGCGATTCCAGCCCTCCAGCGCTTTGGGCGGCCAGACCGCCGTCTGCGGCGCGTTGCGGTGGCGGGCGTAGTTGACCAGGTCCTGGATGCGGTACAGGCGGGATTCGAGCACGCGGTCGCCCTCGTCCTGCAGCTCCGCCTCCACCGCGCCGTTATGCCAGCGCAGCCGCACGCGCAGCGTCCCCGCGCGCAGCTTGTCCAGCTCCCGCTCGGCAAAGGCGCGCCGCAGCGGCAGCAGCGCCCGCCATCCGCTGTCCTGCGCACCGGTGAAGATGCGCATGGTTTCCACCGCGCAGGCATGGATGCGGTTGTATGCATTCCCTTCCCGCAGCAGGCAGATTCTGTCCGTAAACACCGGCGAACTCGGGCGCGCCGCGGCCGCGTCCTGCGTAAACAGCGCCGCGCGCACCTCCGCGTTGACCGGATAGGGCGAGATGCCGTCCCCACCGCGGCTGAGGAACTCGAAGAACGCGCGCAGGCGGATCATCTGCAGGCCGTCGCGGTTTTCCCGCGCGGGGATTTCGCGCGTCGCCAGCGCATAGATTTCGTTGCGCAGCGCCAGGCGCCGTTCGCCGTATCGGGGGTCGTCCACCAGCGCAAGGGGCGCGTCAAACGTCCATCCGCGCTCCGTCTGCCGGAGCCAGGGGTCGTCCACCACAAACGGCCCGCGGATTTCCGCGGCAGGGCACAGCATCGTCGGCATCCCCGCAAAGCGAAACGCCACCGCGCCCCAGCTGCCGTCCGTGCGGCGCAGCTCGAAGAGCGTCATGCCTTCGATGCCACGCCGCGCGGCCACCGCGCGGAAGATGCGCGCAAAGGGCGCGTCGCCCAGGGCGTCCATATCCAGCGGGCGCACGCGCGCCTGTCCGCCGGCGCCGGCCAGCAGCAGCGTCGCCAGCAACCCCTGCCACTGCTCCACCGCGCGCGCGTTTCCGATGCCCAGGTCAAACTCAAACTGAATGCTCTGGGAGAAGATATCCGGGATGGAATGTCCCTTTTCCGCGCTGTTGAGCACGTCGATGCTGCGGCTAATCAGCGCCAGCGCGCGGTCGTTTTCCGTCCATTGGCTGGTTACGGGCGCCTGCAGGCCGTGCCCCGCGCGCAGACGGGGCAAAGCCAGGAAGCTCCTGTGCGCAGCGCCGCCCTTTTTTCGATTTGCCACCTGATTTCGCCTCCTTTACAGCGCGCAGTGCGCGTAGAGTCCGTGCAGGAACAGCCCTGCGTTGCGCCCGGCGCGGTTCGCCTCCTGGCCGTCCAGCGGCCGGATGCCGTCGAACATCGCGTCCTCCACCGCATGCCAGCTGGACGCCGCAGGCCCCTCCGCCAGGCTGCTCAGGGCAGCGAAGGGATATCCGCCGCTGGTCATCATGCGGCCGCTGAAGCACGCCTGCGTGAGCATATCGTAGCTCAGCGAGGCGCGCGCCCATTCCCACCAGCGCGCGCAAAACGCCTCCAGCGCCGCCAGCCCCTTGTGCTCGGCCTCCTGCGTGTCCACATACTCCTTGAGCAGTTCCTCATAAAACGGCTTAAACCCGCGCTCCCGCCCGGCAAAGCGGCGAATGTAGGGGCGGTAATAGCCCATGTACGCCGCCACAAAGCGCGCCATCGCGCCCACCGTTTCGCGGATGTTCAGCGACCATCCTTCCCAGCCGGCATACAGGCGCCTGGGGATTTCTCCGTCCCCCTCGCCCGCCACGCACTTGTAAAACTGCCGCCCCCGCGTTTCGTCCGGCTCCGAGGCAATGCAGTGCGCGATGGCCAGCGCGCTTTCCCATTCCACGGGGGTCGGCGGGTTTTTCTGGCTCTCCATGCCCGGGCGGTACGCGCCCATGTTGAAATCCAAAGGAGACCCGATGAGGTACAGGCGTTCATAGCCCAGCTCCTGCTCCATATCCCGGTAAAACGCCAGCGCGCCGCGCGCGTTGTTGTAAAACTTGCGCGCATGCACGCCCAGCGCGTCCCCTTCCCCCGGTTCAGCAAAATGGTAGTAGGGCAGCAGCAGCACGCCGCAGGTCAGCAGGTTGCCAGCCATGGCGATGTCGCGCGTCTTGTCCGTCAGATACCGCGTGACGGCCGGAATGCCGCACGCGCCCGTCCCGCCGAAGATGGAACCGACCAGGATAAGGCGGGAATTGACGCCCGTCTCCGCGCGCAGCGCGTCCACAAACGCCTGGCATCCGCCCAGCGCCAGCCCCTGTTCCAGGATATGCTGCAGCACCGGCGCGCCCAGGGCCGGGATGGCATGGAAGCCCTCGCGGGAAAAGTCAAAGCCCATCTCCTCGTCCGTATACAAAAGGCGCATGAGCGTCTCTTCCTCGGCGTTGTTCTGGGCGCGCATGGCGTGAAGGCAGTTGACGCCCGCCGCGTTGGGGAAATTGTCGGGCAGCTGCACGTGCCAGTCGTAGTGCACCAGGTTGGGTCCCAGCAGCGTGCTGCCGGCAAACTGGCCGGTCGCGGGGAACTGCTCGCGCAGCAGGCGGTAGCGCGCCAGCGCCTCTATCGCCAGCATGCGGTTGCCGTTGGTTGCGTCCACGTCCAGGGTCAGGATATGATAGGTGTTTTCCGGCCCGCCCATCGCGCCGCAGGCCGCAAGCTGCACAAAGGCCTCGGCGCATTTTGCGCCGGTGCCCCCGATGAATACCAGGAAATGATTGGCCATGCCTCGCTCCTTTCAGCGCGCGCCGCGCCGGGAATAGACCCGAAGGCCCAACTGGCCGCGCAGGCGGGCAAAGATGGGAAATACGTTATAAATCCGATACGGGCATAGCGCGCGGACGGACAGATAAAACGGCAGCACCAGCAGCTGCGGCAGCAGCAACAGCAGCCGCAGCCCGAACGGCTGGGTAATCAGCCACGCCCAGATATGCGCGCCCAGGGTAAACACATAAAACGCATACGCCAGCTGCAGGCCGATATGCAGCGCCACGAACACCCATATCGTCACGCGCGCGGAGTTTTCGTGGTTTCGGCCCAGCGCAAAGGGCGCGTACAGCACGTTCCAGAGCGCCACCAGCCCCAGCGACAGGAACAGGCAGTTCATCGCGTAGGCGCTGCAAAACTGCTGCCAGTCTTCATAATAGACGTTGTCGGGGAAAAAGCCCTGCCCGTAAGCCGCCGCGCGCAGCGCGCTCTGAAAGAGCATGGGAATCTGCACGCTTTCTCCGCCCGCGCCGGGAATCATCAGCCCTACGACCGGCACGCCCAGCACCAGATAGACCAGCAGAATCAGCAGCACGCGCCAGCAGGTGGAAAGGAAACGGTTCATCAGCGCCCCCCTTTCAGGCGTACACCGTCAGCGCAAGGCTGACCATGCCCAGGGACGTCACGCCCAGGCGTCCCAGGTTTGCTACGCCCAGCGTGTCAATCAGCCGCGAAAGGAACAGCGTGCGGCTGCCGTCAAAGGCGAGCGTTCCCTGCTCCATTTGCAGAATCTGCGCGCCGTCGGCGTCGTAGCCGAAATCCGCCGCCCAGTCCGAGCCGGGCAGCTCGTCCGGCGCGGCCAGGCTTCCGAAGATTTCCATGGTATAGGAACCGCTGGACAGCGCGCCCTGCGGCAGTTCCAGGCGCAGCCGCAGCGTCACCGTGTTGCCCTGCGCCGCGGCAATCTGCCAGGACAGGTTGGGCAGCACCGTGCGCTGCTGCGCGGAAACCGCCTCGGCGATGAAGGTGAAGTCCTCCGCCGCCAGGCTGGCGCCGCGCGGGTCGGAGGCATGCACGGTATAGTCCAGCTCCCATTCCAGGTAGCGCGTCTGCTGCGAAGCCTTCAGCTCCACCAGCGCCACGCCCGCCGGAGCGGACGGGTCGGCCACGGCGGTCACGCCCTGCCCGGACAGGTAGCGCATATGGCCCGCCATTGTATAGCCCTGCGGCACATACGCGCCGCCAAACACGGCCGTTTCCATTCGGAAGGCCTGATTGGCGGCCAGCTCGCCCTGCAGGCGCCCGGACAGCGCCGCCAGATAGGCGTCCACCGCCTCCTGCTCCCCGATGCACAGCACATAGAAGGGACGCGGCGCGGTCTGGCGCTGTTCGGGGTCAATGGATATGCCCAGCGTATAGTCGCCGTAATCCAGCGTCGTCTCCAAAGAGCCCGAGGGCTCGTCGCCCCAGACAAACGACGTGCCGTTTGCGCCCACCTCCGGCACATAGCCGGCAAATTCGCTGCGGATGGCCGCCACGCCCACCGTCCGCCCGGCTTCCAGCGCATACTGGTTCAGCGCGGACAGCAGCGCGCCGTCGTCCATGCGCAGCTCGTGCAAGTCCGTCACAATCAGCGTCAGCGCCGCAGGATCGGACGCGGCGACGGCCGCCGGGGTTCCGGACAGGCTTCCCGAAGCCGCCGGCCTTTCGACGCCGGCCACGGCAAAGAAATCCGGCACCGGTTCGTTCAGGCGGGCCGCCTCCGTGCTGATTGCTTCGCCTTCCGCCTTGACGCGCGCAGGCTGGTTCGTCATGGGCTCGTCGCGGTAAAAGGCGGGCTCGCCCACCCAGCGCAGCAGCGTATCCCGCGTTACGGCCATGCCCGCCTTGTCCGTCTGCACGCTGTAGCGATAAAACAAAACCTGCGCCGAGGACCAGCACAGGCTGACGCACGCCGGCAGCGCCTCCGCGGTCTGCTCATACACCGTGGCCTGCGGCGCGTCGGCAAAGCCCATCATGGAAGGCATGCCGGAATAAAAAATCTCCACCGTCTGCGGCGCGTCGGCGACGGCCGGGGCCGTAGCGTCGGCCACGCCGGCGGATTCGGCGGGAGCGGAAACCGGTTCCGTGTTCTCTGCCGGCACAGCCGTGCCCTGGCCCACCGCAGCCGCATCCGACGCGGCCGGCGCGGCCGTGGCGGAAGACCCGGACCCTATGGGCTGCGGAGGCACCGTGGCGCAGCCGGTCACCAAAAAGCCGACCGCCAGCAGCAAAGCGCAAAACGCCATCTTTCGCTTGTCTGAAACCATGGCATTTCTCCTTATTTCTTCGTACTTTGCGCGAAAAACCGCACAGCACCATTATAATTTGCGCATCTCCAGAAGTCAACCGCGCCCGGCGCGGCCCCGCTTCGACAAATTTGACGCTCCCTGCCGCCTATGCTATACTATTTGATAACGGTCGCCATCGTATCAGGCAACAGCCATTGTACAAGGAGGATATATCGCATGCCCCAGTCCCAGACGGTGCTCGTTTTGCACTTCGGCGGTCCCTACGCCGCGCATGTGGCGCGGCTGATTCGCACGGAGCACGTATTCTGCGAGGTGCTCCCCTGCAACGCGGCCCTGGAAACCATCCGCGCCAGGCAGCCCGTCGGCCTGGTGCTGGCAGGCGAGGATTTTGACCGGTATCCCTGCGATCCGGGCGTCTTTTCCCTGGGCGTGCCCATCCTGCGCGTCTCCAGCCCGTCGGACTGCGACGCGCTTTCCGACTTTCTTTTCGCCCGCTGCGAATGCCGCGCCGACTGGAATATGGACATGTTCATCCGCGACGCCGTCGCCGATATCGAGCGCCAGGTCGGAGACGGGCGCGTTCTGCTGGGGCTTTCCGGCGGGGTGGACAGCGCGGTCACGGCGGCCCTGATCCACCGGGCCATCGGCAACCGTCTGGACTGCGTGTTTGTCGACCACGGCCTCATGCGCAAGGGCGAGCCCGAAGAGGTCCGGCAGGTGTTTACCCGCACCTTCGACGTGCATCTCGTCGCCGTGGACGCGTCGGATCGCTTTCTGGACAAGCTGGCCGGCGTGGAGGACCCCGAGCGCAAGCGCAAAATCATCGGCGCCGAATTCATCGACGTCTTTTCCGCCGAGGCGGAGAAGCTGGGACGCCTGGATTACCTGGCGCAGGGCACCATTTACCCCGACATCATCGAAAGCGGCTCCGCGCCGGGCGAAGGCGTTATCAAGAGCCACCATAACGTGGGCGGCCTGCCCGAGCGCATCCAGTTCAAGGGGCTGGTCGAGCCGCTGCGCATGCTCTTTAAGGACGAGGTGCGCCAGGTGGGCCTGGCGCTCGGCCTGCCGGAAAGCATGGTGCGCCGTCAGCCCTTCCCCGGTCCGGGCCTGGGCGTGCGCGTGACGGGCGCCATTACGCGCGAAAAGGTGCATATCGAACGCGAGGCGGACGCGATTTTCCGCCAGGAGTTGGAGCGCGCGGGCCTGGCGGAGGACATCAGCCAGTATTTCACCGTGCTCACCGGCGCGCGCTCCGTCGGCGTCCGCGACGGCAAACGGGCCTATGACAACGTCGTCTGCCTGCGCGCTGTCCATACCACCGATTTTATGACCGCATCCTGGGCGCGCCTGCCCTATGAGGTGGTGGCGCGCGTTTCGCAGCGCATCGCCGCGGAAGTGCCCCATGTCAGCCGCGTGGTGCTCGACGTGACCGATAAACCCCCGGCTGCGATTGAATGGGAGTAAGGCGACAGTTTGCACGTGCGTTCAGGGCGGCACTTCCGTAACGAGGCGGGCGTGCCGCTTTGCCTGCGCCGGAGCGGCCGGGCGAAGGAAAGCGCTCCCTGCGCTTATGTATCACGGCCCGCCATCCGGCCGGGAATGCCTGCGGAGGAGGGACAACCATGCTCGATACCATCCCCCATGCCGAAGAAATGATTCGTCTGCTCGGACGGCCGCTGTATGATATATGGAACGCGCTGTGCGCTTTCATTGAGGAAAAATATGCCATGGAACGCCTGTGGAACGCAGGCGGCAGGGCATGGAAATACGAATACAAATACCGCCGCGGCGGCAAAACGCTCTGCGCGCTATATGCCGGAGAAAACCGTATGGGGTTTATGGTCGTCTTGGGGAAAAACGAACGGGAAGCATTTGAAGCAGACAGAGCAAGCTACTCCCGGAAGGTTCAAAGCGCATATGACGAGGCTCCCACCTATCATGACGGAAAATGGCTGATGCTGGAGCCGACGGATACGGCTGAATTTGAGGAGTACGGGAAACTGTTGGCTGTCAAAAGAAAGCCGAACAGAAAGTAACGGCTTTCCGGCGGGCCGGGCGGCGCCTCCCTGCGCCTCCCGGCCTTTTGCATGTTTTCGCCCGCATAGGCCATGCAGGCGGCGCTTACGGGTTGGGCTGCCAGGTGGTGGGCGTATCGAGGCGGTTGGCGTCGTCCCAGATGAGCACCTTCGTGTTCAGCTCCAGATTGTCCCAGAGCCACTCGTGGTTATATCCTTCCGGCGTCAGCTCCCGCTGCACGCGCACGCAGGCATGGCTGGCCTTGGTGCCCAGGTAGGGCTCATAGGGGTCATAATCGTAGTAGCCGTCCGGGGCAATCATGCAGGGCACCTCATGAATGAGGATGCCGCCGTTGATGCGGATGGCCATGTCGCAGTACATGTCCTCATCGCCAAACGCACCGGTCCGGCTGATGGTGATGTACTCGCCGGCGATGGTTTCGTAATGGTATTTCTCATCGGAGGTAATCTTGCCCGTGGAAATCAGAAACTCCGTGACCCGCTCGCCGTCCAGGAACAGGTACATGCGCTGGGTCAGCTTGTCGATGAGCAGGCCCTGATGCTGGTTGACCTCGACGGTCTTGAGGTATTTGGCCTGCACATAGCCCTGGCGCAAATCAAAGGCGTGCTCGCGTTCTTCCTGCGTATATACGTTATAGTCCAGGTCATAATTGCTGAACGCTTCCACCAGCACATAGCCGTACTCGTTTTCCTCGCCGATGACGTGCACGCCCTGCGACTGCACATGAAGCTGCGCCACGCGCTCGCCGGAGCCGTCCGGGTTTTCCATCAGGTAGGCGTGCTCGAACGTGCCGGCCTCGCGCCCGTCGTCGTAGACCACGATGGGCTGCGTCAGGATATCCCAGATGACCTCGTCGTCCAGCTCGCCCGGGTGCATCGACCAGAAGGTGCCGTCATCCACGCTGGAATACGGCGCAGAGGTGGGCGCGGGCGTTGCGGTGGGCGCGGGCGTGGGTGTGATGTCCACCATGGCCACGGGCGCGTCGGTGGCGTTCTGCGTGGGGTCTGCCACGGTGATGAACACGTTGTGCTCCATGGATTCCTGGCCGTTTTCCCCCTGGAGGAGCAGCAGCAGCGTATACTCCCCCGCCGGCGCCAGTTCGCCGTCGAGCAGTCCGTTCCATTGGTATACGTTCTCGCCGGCGGACAGCGCCGCCGGAGGCAGCAGCGTGGTCTCCTGCGTCCCGTCGGCGCGCAGCTGCACCTCCAGCGTGCCGTCCACGCTCGCCTCAAAGCTGATGGTCAACGGTTCCGTCCCCGTCAGCACCCATTCATTCTGCAGCACATGCGTAATGAGCGGATAGGGCGCGCCGATGCGCAGCGGGGCGGACAGGCGCGTTCCGTCCTCCATTTCAAAAACCAGCGTATACTCGCCTTCCGCCACGGCGTTTTCCTCCGCGGTCATCCCGTCCCAGCCCAGGCTGTTATGCCCTTCGTACACGGGGTAGCCGGTGTAAATCGAGTACACGAGCGCGCCGCTGTCGTCCGTCAGGTACAGGGACGCGCCGCCGGTATAGGGGGCATTGACTTCAACGCTGTACATCTTGCCGGGGCGGAGGACGTCCGGCACTGCCTGAAAGCCCGTCTCCTGGGCGCCGGCGTTCCCGGCCAGGCCCAGGCAAAGGCAAAGGAAACAAACGATGGCTGCGGCGCGAGAATGACGCATGAATCTCTCCTTTGTGCGGTACCGTTTTGTTTTGCCCCATCTTACCACATTCTGTTCCGGGAGGCAAGGCGGCCTTTGCGCGCGGGCCGCGGCCCGCGATGCGTCGCGCCCGTTTTTTCCTGTAAAAACCCCGGCGAGGCGTTTGCCTGCGTCCGGGGCAAAGGAGGATTGCAGAGCGCCGCTGCGCCGTCAGGAAAACTCCGCCAGCCCTTCTATCGCATACGCGCGCACGGGCGAGGAGTCCAGGCCCCGGATGGGAAGCGGCGAATAGGACAGGAAGAACACGTCGCACGAGAGCTGGTCCAGGTTTTTGAGCACTTCCAGGAATACGACGTTCTTTTCCATGAGGATGTCGTGAAACGCGCAGACATCCTCATAGCGGTTTTCAATGGACACGCCGTCGCCAAAGCCCACGCACTTCACGCCCCGCTCCAGCAGCCAGCGCGCCGTATCGCCGTTGACCAGCAGGCGGCGGTCCTCGTCGGTGTTGGTCTTGTCCGTAAACGGCGGAAGCGGATAGGCGGAATCGAGCAGCACGATATCCCCGGCACGAATCTTTCCGCCGTGCGCCTGGAGCATCCGGGGCGTGATATAGCTGCGCGGCGCGGCGTCGTCAAAGCGCACGAGCACCGCGCGGCCCAGAAAAGCATCCAGCGGCAGGCGCGTCACGTCCGGCCAGTCGTCATGGTGATGGTACGGGCATTCCACATGGGTGCCCAGATGGCTGGTAATATCGATGATGGTATGGAAGTCGGGAATCGGGCCACCGGTATTGAAGCGGAACAGGTGGCAGCGCCGCGTCTCCGTGGCCGGATCCAGCGGCTTGCTCAAATCAATCAGGCGAAGCTTGCCCATTTCGGATACGCACATGGTTCTTTCCTCCTTGAAATCAGCATGAATGGGCCGGTCGGGACTGCAGGGCATGCAGGAGCGCAACGACGGTGCGATGGCAGGGCGTGGACACGCCAAGTCGGTCGGCCATGGCCAGCACATAACCGCTTATCGTATCCACTTCCGTCTGACGCCCCGCGCGAATGTCCATGCAGATGGACGTGTATCCCTGCCGCGCGCCGTGGAGCGCAGACTCGATGCGGAGAATTTCCTCCTGCGCGTCCAATGGCGTGCGAACCTGACGATTGGCGACCGCCACTGCCTCGCGCACCAGCGTCTGCATCAGCGCCCGCGCATCGGGATTATCCAGAATATAGCCGAGCGGCATTTGCAGGATGGCCGTCAGCGCGCTGGCTGACGTATTCAGCAGCAGCTTTTGCCAGATACAGCGGCGCACGTCGTCCATGACCGCCGTGTGCAGGCCCGAGGCGGTAAATGCCGCCGCAATCGGTTCCAGCGCCGCCGTTTCACCCGTCAGCAGGCCAATCCAAGTCTCCCCGCCTCCGCCATGGTGCACGCGCCCATCGGGCAGGAAGGATGCATTATGCTGCGTGGTCCCCAGAATCACGCGCCCTGCCGGTGCAAATTCGCCGAGGATTTCTTCATGTCCCGCGCCGTTTTGCAGCGTCATCAGGTACGTCTGCGGGCCAATCAGCGCCCGGTTCTGCGCCAACGCCGCGGCGGTGTGCATGGCTTTGACAAAGACGAGCACCAGGTCCACCGGTTTCCTCTCCGCCGCGCTCGTTACCGCGCGCAGTGGCCGCGCCAGCTCTCCCTCCGCGCTGCAGATGCGCGCGCCCTGCTCCTGCAACCTGCGCACGCGCTGCTCGCTGACATCCACCATCAGCACGTTGTGGCGCGCGGCCAGATGCGCGCCAAACAGCGTTCCCATCGCTCCAGCGCCCAGCACTGCGATATCCATTGGCATTCCCCCTGAATTGGCATCGATTGCAATACAGAGTATAGCAAAAACCTTTCGCAAATACAATCCCCTCGCGCGCGGATGTATCAAGACCGCTTTAAATGCCGGTCCTGCCCAAGTTTTCGGTTTTTTCGCCTCCCCACCTCCATTTGGAGGCAAAAAATAAAGAGATTCTTTGCAATTTCACGCATTAGCACGTTCTTCGCGCCTGCTCGCACATAAGATTTCCGTGCATTTTGAAAAAACAACCGAAAAAATCAATTTGACAGCCGCTTCTGGGAAAGCTATACTGATTGCAATCGATTGAGGAATCAGATGCAAGACCGCCGGACCAATGCGCGCGCGAAGGAGAAACGCCATGGGAAAATTCGCCGCCTTGAGACGTACTATCGGTTTTCAGGTCACGACTGCCACGGGGTTGTGCATGGCCATTTTGCTGTTGCTGCTGGTGGCGGAAACCCTATACGCCATCGATAGGGCCAACGACAGCGCGGACTGGGCTACGCAGGAGGCCATGACGCTGAATATCGGCGACTTCGACGCCCAACTGGAGGCCATCTCCAACCAGCTTATGCTGACCGGAACCACCGTTCCGCAGCTGTCCACCCTACCGATTCTGGGCAACAACGCGCGTTTTTTTGCCGAGCAGGACATCTTTAACCGCCTATACTCCCTGCTGGGGCTGTACGACGACGTGGTCGCCTTCTTTGTCTTTGAACCGCAGAGCGAATACCTGTTTGAAATCCATAGCTTTGAACGCTATATCGCCGGCAAGCGCCAGGCGGCGCTGCAGACATTCCTGCTGGCCAATCCCTATGGCGACGACATCGCTTTTCTGGGCACATGGACGCCCGTGCAAGCCGACGGGGAATGGTATCTGCTGTGTCTCTACCGCTACAACCGGGTCTATCTGAGCGCCTGCATCTCCGTGGAAATACTGGCCGAAGGGCTGCGAGAACAGCGTTTCTACGAAGACGGCCTCATCTTTCTGGCCGACTCCGCCGGTACGCCGTTACACGCGACGGAGGAAGCGGAGGCCTTGGGCATCAATCTTTCGCGCACCGGAAGCTGGAGCTTTTCCGGTCCAAACGGCTCCTACAGGGCCCTGGCCAAATCGTTTGGCAACAGCAACATCCATATCGTCTATGCGCGCCCCGTCGCAGGCTTCTGGCATTCTCTGGATACCTTCCAGCGCGTCTGGCTCATTGCGGCCGTCCTGTCCGTCCTTATCCTGATTCCCTGGACGTTGAGCGTTTTGCGGCGCGTCGTGCTTTTGCCGCTGCGAGAACTGTCCGTGGCCATCGCGCGCATCGGCAGCCGTTCGCTGGACTATCGAATCACGTCCGGGGGCGGTTCTGCGGAGCTTCAGGAGATTTTTTCCGCTTTTAACCAGATGTCCACCCAAATTGAACGCCTGCAGGAAGAATTGCGGGAAAAAGGCAGAGAAGAGCAGCGCCTGATGATTGCCAACCTGCAGCATCAGATGCGCCCGCACTTTATTGTCAACACCCTGAACCTTATCTACAACAATACCTATACCGGCAACGACGAACTGATTCGCAAAGTCATCGAGCATCTGACGTCCTATCTGCGCTATACCCTCCATTCCGACCGCGCCATCGTCCCGCTGCATCGGGAAATTTCCTATATCCGCGACTATTTGGAAATCCAGCGCTGCTATTATCAGGATATGCTCTTTTACAGCCTGGATGTCGACCCGGCCTGCGAAGAGATTCCTACGCCGTGTCTGCTGTTGACGCCGCTTGTGGAAAACTGCATCAAGCACGGATTTCACCGCCAAGGGCCGACACAAGTCGACGTATCGTGCACACTGTCGCCCGGCGGAAACAGGCTGTGGATTTCCGTGCGGGATAACGGCGAAGGGTTTTCGGAGGAGGCGCTGAAAAAGATAGAGCAGGAAGAGAGCGTTTCGCAACGGGAGAGCCTGCACATCGGGCTTTGGAACGTTCGGCGGCGGCTGGAGTTGATTTACGGCGAGCAGGCAACCTTCCGTGCAGGCAATCTGCCGGAAGGCGGCGCAGAGGTTACGCTGTCCTTTCCCTGCAGGCCAGACTCTTCCATAAACGGCACGAAGCTCGCGCGCGGTCTGGACCGGGAGGGAATTCAGCGTCCGTGAAGGCGTCGGTACTCGCGGGGCGACATGCCCGTCTTCTGGCGAAACAGGCGGGAAAAATACGGGAAGTTGTCATAGCCCACCTGTACCGCGATATCGCCAATGCGATCGTCTGTCTGCGCCAGCAGCGTGGCGGCGTGTGAAATACGGCAGTCAATCAGAAAATCCATCACCGAAGCGCCGGTGTCGCGCCGAAAGAGCTTGGCCAGATAATCGGCGCTCAGATAAACATGGGACGCAATATCCTCCAGCGTCAGGTCTTCTCCGTAATGCTCCCGGATGAACGCTTTGGCCATGGCGACGGCGGCCGTATCCGGCACGGGCTTGCGTGCGATTAGGTCGAAGTAGCGTCCCGCCATATGGCGGACATAGGCCAGCATACCCTCAGCCGATTCGAGAGAAGCCGCCTCCAGTCGATAGGCCATATGAAACGCGTCAATCTCCTGCGGATTCATGCCGTACCGGCGCAGCGCCTCGTCACGCACGCGGCAGAACGCCTCCCGAAAGGTGCACATCAACAGCCGGTCGGAGGTATCGCGGGCTTCCAGCCAGTCGGCCGTCAGGCCCACGATTTGTTCCAGACCGTTCGGCTGCTGAAAATACCGGCCCATCAAGCGCATATCCGGCAGCGCGCGCTGGTATCCCGCCTGTGCACCGCTTCGCTGTTTGAGAAAGAACACACCGCTGGAACGGGACGAGGCGGCATCCATCGCCTCCAGACGCGCGCAGGCAGCCGACAGTTCCCCGGGCAGACAGCGCGCCAGATAGCAGGAAAGAAAGCAGCCGGTCGCCTTGGAGCAGCGGTCAATCAGCTGCAGGCAGCGCTGTTCCATCTCCTTGGCTGCGGGCAATTCCGGCGCGCCCGATATCACCGCGGCGCAGCAGCGGATGTTTTTGCTCTCCAGAGTAAACGTGCAACTGGAGGGGCAGTCCATGGGCAGGCATTGAGCGGCCAGGCCCTGAACGATTTCATCCAACCCGTCCGGTTTTTGCGCGGGCAAATCCTGCGTATAGCTCCGGGCGCGCAGCAGCACCAGCCAGACGGCTTTCTGCGGGTCGATGGCCACGCCGAGGCTTTCCGCCAGGTTTCGAATGCGCGGCGAGGAAGCGCCGCGGCTGTCAGAAAGGATATCGCGCCAGAACGCTTCCTTCAGCACCGGCCGGTTCTGCTCCCAGATTTTCCCATACCGAACGTACCGTGCCTTTTCGCGGACGGTGCGCACGCGCTCCGCCACCCGCTCGATGGCCTCCTGAAGTTTTTCCTCGCTGCAAGGCTTAAGCAGGTATTCGAAGCTGTCCACGGCGATGGCCTGACGCGCGTAGTCAAACTCGCTGTGACAGGTCAGAAAGATGACCTCTACCGGATAGCCGCGCTCGCGCGCCCACGCGACAAGCTCCAGTCCACTGCCCTGCGGCATTTCAATATCGCAAAACAGGATATCCACGGGGAATTCTTCCATGATTTCCTGGGCGGAGCGGACGCAGTAGGCGCTCAGCACGGTTGCGATGCCGTAACGACGCCAGTCAATGCGCTCGCGCAGCCTTCGCACCATGCTCACATCGTCGTCCACAATTAGCACGTTCATGCCATGCCCTCCTGTCGTCCGCCCCACGGAGCGCTCACGTCCTCCAGAATTCCTTCTCCATTTCCAGCCAGTCCGTCGCCCCGGTCAGGCAGCCGTTGACCATGATGCTCTTCTTTTTGTCCTCCTCGCTCAGGCCGCTGTCGTGCGTATCGCAAAAGACCGTCGTGCGATCGGCAAAGGTTTTTTTCCCGAAGAGAAGCATCCCATACATGGACGCCTTTTCAAAAATGTGGATGGTGACCAGGTTAAAGCCCAGCGGCGCAATGTCTTCCAGCCGCACGTCCGGCACGCCATCGGTCGTCATCACATCCGGCCACATCTTCCAGCCGGGCACCCGCTCGGCGACAACGCGCGCCTCTTCCAGCGTTTTCAATCCGATAATGAGCGTCATTTCCGCGCCCAGGTCCAGAGCCTGCCGGCAGCGCGCAATGGCTTCGTCCAGGCCGTATTGCAGCTTGGCTTCCGTCCGGGCAATCAGCAGGCAGTCCGTGCCGCGGGTCGCTTCCAGGCCCGCCCGAATCTTAGCCAGCCATTGCTCGCGCGAGATGACCGGATGGCGCATTTTGCCGTCCTGCGCTCCGCCGCGGAAATCCTCGCCCCAGCGGTTATAGCCGCGCAGCCCGGTCGTATCATCCAGCGTCAGCCCCATCGCACCCGCTTCCGCCAGCCGTCTGGCCAGACGATACGCGCAAAGCGGACTTTCGCCAAATCCATCGTCCGCATCGATGATGCAGGGAAGCGCGGAATGAGCGCAGAGGAACTGCGTGCGGGTGACCAAATCGTCCGCGGTAATCAGCCCGATGTCAGGCAACCCCAGGCTGCCGGACAGCGCGCCGCCGGACAGAAGCGTGGCGGGGAAACCGCTCAGCTCTGCGGCGGTCGCGGTGAAGCTGTCCCAGATGCAGGGCACAAAAATCTGGCCCCGGCGGAGCAGGTCCCGAAGGGTGGTCCTGTTCGTATCCTGAGCCATCATGGCGTTTCCTCCTTCACAGCCTGCTTGAGCAGGTCGTAGACGGTGGCGGCAAAGACCTTGGCGGTTTTGGGAATGACCGACTCATCGTAGTCAAACTCGCCGGTATGCACAATGCCCTGTACATCGGAGATTTGCTGCGTGTCGGTGGCCAGCCCGCCATGCTCACGCACCTTTTCCATCATATAGACGAAATCGTCCGTGCCGTAGAGGGTGCGATGCGGCACATAGCGCACGCATACGCCGGGCACATGCGCATTGGCCACGCTTTCCATCCGTTCGGCCAACTCGGCGTCGGATAGGATGGGCGGAAACCCCTCGGTCTGATGCACATCGCACGTCACGCCATGCATCTCGGCCGAAGCCTTGAAAATGCGCAGTGCATAGTCCTCCAGGAACCTGCGGATTTCCATGGTCTGTCCGGCATAGCTGATTTCCATCACGCCCTCTTCCGGCACGCCGCCGCGCTTTTCTCCGGCATGGACATGCAGCACCTGGACGCGGGTCACGCCTTCGCCGTGGCGCGGGATGCTTTGAAGGTTGGTAATCGCCGTTCCCATGGCGGTAATCACGTTTTTGCAAAGCTGCGGATGGGCGGTGGGGCTGGACGCCTTGCCGCGAAAGACCGCCTCCATGCGGCCCGTGGCCAGGGTCTCGGGAAAATTGGACATGATGTCCGCGCCGGGAACGCCCAGTTCCCGCCCGAACAAATGCGTCGAGAACAGATAATCCACATCGTCCAGATGGCCCTTGGGAATCAGCATGGCTGCACCCTGACCTCGCTCGTCCGCAGGCTTGAAGATGAATTTCACCTTGCCGTGCAGATGGTCGCGAACCTCGCTCAGCGCCTTTGCACAGCCCAGCATGGCAGCCAGATTGGCATCGTGGCCGCAGGTATGCGCCATGCCCGGATGGATGGAGGCAAAGCCTTCGCGCACGGGCCTGTAATCTGCGCGGGTGGATTCGGTCACAGGGACGGCGTCCAGCTCGCAATGCAGGCCGACCACCGGCCCTTCGCCGCAGTCCAGAAGGCCGATGACAGCTGTCGCGCCGTTGCGCACCTGCTCCAGGTACGCCGTTGCGGGATTCTCGCCCAGCGCTCTTTGATAGTGGCTTTCCAACTGCTCGGGGGTCGCCATATAAGAAAGATGGGTCATATCGCACACGCTCTCGCCCAGAGAAACGCTGTATCCCCAGGAAGCCAGACGGCTGGCAACCAGCGAGGCGGTGCGCATCTCCAGCATTGCGATCTCCGCATGGCGATGAAAATCGCGACGCCAAGCGATGATCTCCTGGGCGTTGCGGTCTACTGACTGACAGATTCGGTCGTACATGTCCAGCGCTCCTTTCACCCTGCGATATCGAAATCGGACGCAAGCCGCACGCCCAGTATATTTCCCGCCGTTTTGCCATGTCAAGCCGGTCGTATATGCAGCAAAAGACGGGCAAACACGTTGCCGTAGATGTGATTTTTTGTTTTTTATGATTTAATTTCCGAAAAATAACTATGCATTTTATCCTACAAAGTGGACCCAAAATGCAAGAAGCCCACGGGATAGTTGCGTTTTTTGCGCAAAGAAGGAAGTGGGGGAAGCCGGAATAGTATCAAAAAACAGCCGATTATCAACAATATTTTCAGAATCAATTTGCTATAATGTCCACAATAGCAGGAGCGCTGCTCCAACAGCATTGTAAGGAGGAAGGATTATGAAAAACCTGCGAGTCGCTCTGATAACGTTGGTTTTGCTGGCGATGTGCCTGCCTGTCGCCGGCGTGAGCGCCGAAGAAGCGCCCGTTGAGAAAATCGTCTACGCCATGCTGGCCGACCCGGCGACGATGACGGACGTGAACGCGGTGCTGGAAAAAATGAACGCGATTACGCGCGAGAGCATCGGCGTGGAGCTGGAACTCATCTTCGGCTATCCCAAGGAACCGCTGCAGACGACCATGCAGTTGATGATTAGCGGTGGCGAGGATCTGGATTTGATGATGACCGACGACAATCAGTATGTCGATCAGATTAGCCAGAACATGCTCATGCCGCTGGGCGAGCTGTACGAGCAATACGGCCAGGGTATCCTGGAAGCCTATTCGGACGGCCTGTCCTTCTGGCTGGACAACCTGTACGTCAATGGCGAAATCTATGCGATACCGATTATGAAAGATCCGTCCTATATCCGCTGCTTTGCGATGCGCGCCGATATCCTGGCCGAAACCGGCTACACGGTGGATGACATCCAGGAATTTGCGGATTTGGAAAAGGTGCTGGCCAAGGTGCACGAGCTGTACCCGAACATGAACTGCCTGGTGCCCTACGCCAGCCTGACCTGCGCCATGCCCGCCTGCACGGCCGCCTATTACAACGATTTGGGTGATTCCTTCGGCGTGCTGGTAGACGAGACGTACAACGTGGTCAACCTGTGGACGTACGAACCGTTCGTCGAACAGCTCCGCCTGCTCAACCGGTGGTATCAGGCCGGCTACATCCTCCCCGATGCCGCGACCAACACGACGCCCGGCGAGGCATGGGTGCGCGAAGGCAATACCTTTGCCTATGGCAAGGGCGTGGAAACGTTCGACTATGAAACCGCGAAGAACATCTTCACCAAGAACTGCGGCTATGAGATGGAAGTCGCCTACATCCAGGACCCGCTGCTGACCAGCTATGACGGCACGATTACCATCCCCAGCACCTCCAAGCATGCCGCGGCGGCGATGAAGTACGTCAACGAACTTTACACCAACCACGAGCTGATGACGCTGTTCTACTGCGGCATCGAAGGCACCAACTATGTGCTGGACGAGACCGGACGCCGCGACTATCCGGAGGGAGTGGACGCTTCCAACAACACCTGGACCGAGCAGAAGGTCATGGCCGGCAACCAGCTCCTGACCCCGCCGTGGAATTACCAGTCCGAGACCTGGCGCGACGACGTCATGGAGTTCTGGAAAACCGTCAATGTCAGCCCGGCGATGGGATTCCACTTTGATTACACGGGACTTGAGACCGAATATGCCGCGGTGACAAGCGTGCTGGCTGAATACAAGCAGGGGCTGTACAACGGCGTGCTCGACTTCGACAGCGCCTATCCGCAGTTCCTGGCTGCCATGGAAGAGGCGGGCCTGAACAAGATTATCGAGGCCAAGCAGGCGCAGCTCAACGAGTGGGCAGCCGCCAAGTAATGCGCAGTTTCTGCGCGGGGAAGCGCGAAGGCGCTTCCCCTTTTTCCCAAGGGGTGCGGGAATGATGCGTCAGAGCAGAGGAGTATGATCGCCATGTTTTCCCATACGATAGCCCTGCCCAAACAAGGCAAACGGTCGCTGAGCGGAGGAGGCGCGAGAAGTCTGCGCCGGCTGTATCCGCTCTATCTAATGATGATTCCCGGCCTTGCCTACCTGCTGATTAACAACTATTTTCCCATCATCGGCCTGGTGCTGTCCTTTCAGAAAATCAACTACGCGGACGGCATTTTCCGCGGCGCCTGGGTCGGCCTGGAGAACTTTGAATACCTTTTTGCAACCAAGGACGCCTGGATTATCACGCGCAACACCGTCGGCTACAACCTGGCTTTCATCGTACTTTCGGTGGTCATGGGCGTATCGACCGCGATTATGCTCAACGAAATCCGCAGCAAATTCTTCTCGCGTGCCTTCCAGACAATGCTGCTGATGCCCTACCTGATTTCCTGGCTGCTGGTCGCCTTTCTGCTTTACGGCTTTCTCGGCACGCAGTCCGGCGTACTCAACCGCCTGCTGATGCGCTTTGGCATGAATAAAATCAGCTGGTATAACACGCCAAAATACTGGCCGTTCATCATCTGCTTTGTCACCTGCTGGCGCAATACGGGATATTCCTGTATCCTGTATCTTTCCTCCATTGTCGGCATTGACCCTGCCTATTATGAATCCGCCTCGCTGGATGGCGCAAGCAAATGGCAGCAGATTCGCCTGATCACGCTGCCGCTGCTTCGTCCCACCATCTCGTTTCTGGTGCTGCTGAGCATCGGAAGCATGTTCTACAGCGACTTTGGACTGTTTTACCGTGTTCCGATGGATTCCGGCATTCTCTATCCGGTCACCAACACCATTGACACGTATGTATACCGCGCGCTGCTGGTCAAGAACAATCTGAACATGTCCACAGCGGCCTCCTGCTACCAGTCGGTTGTCGGATTCCTGCTTCTGCTGATTTCCAACGGCATTGTGCGCAGAATTGACCGGGACAACGCCATTTTCTAAGCGCGGGAGGGAATCGCATGAACGCCATAAAGACGCGGGAAAACACCATATTTCAAATCATCTGCTATGTTGTCCTGGGTTTTGCCACCATTTGCATCATCGTGCCCTTTTACCTGATGATTGTGGCTTCCTTTACGGACGACTCGGCGCTGTTTAACCACGGATATTCCTTCTGGCCGGAAAAATGGTCGCTCAATTCCTATGAGTATATCTGGCAACGCCGCGCTGCCATGGGCAAAGCGTACCTGATTACGGTGGGCAACACCGCGGTGGGCACGGCCATCAGCCTGACGATTGGCTCTCTGCTGGCGTATCCGCTCTCGCGCCGCGAACTGCGCGGACGGTCCGTCTTTCTGTTCCTGGTCGTCTTCACCATTCTGTTCCATGGCGGACTGACGCCCACATACCTGGTCTGGACGCAGATTTTTCACATCAAGAACACCTATCTGGCCTATATTCTCCCCAAGCTGCTCCTGCGCGGCATGCATGTGCTGCTGATGAAGAATTACTTCCAGCACAGCATTCCCCACGAAATCATCGAATCGGCGTATGTGGACGGCGCAAGTGAAATGAGCATCTTCCGCAAGATTATCATGCCGCTGTCCCTGCCCATTCTGGCGACCATCGGGCTTCTGGTCGGGCTGGCCTACTGGAACGACTGGGAAAACGGTCTGTACTATATCACCAAGTACGACATGTACTCCTACCAGCTCATTCTCAACCAGATGCTCACCAGCGTACAATACCTGGCCCAACTTGAATCCGCAGGCCTTTCGGCCAACACCATGCCCTCTTCCGACGGCATGCGCATGGCCATCGCCACACTGGGCCTGCTCCCGATTCTCATGGTCTATCCGTTCTTCCAGCGCTATTTCGTCAAAGGCATCAACATCGGCGCCGTCAAAGGGTAAAGGAAGCCGTCATACACGCCCCGTTTTGCCGTCCTTCGCCCTGCGCGGGGACGGCCCTTTTATGCCGGCCCCTGAATCTGCGTGCAGCCGTTGAAGCGGGCGAACCGGCGCAGGCACTTCTCCAGGGCCGCGCGCTGCGGCCTTCCTTCCCACCATACGCCGCGCACCTCCAGAACGCCGCTCTGGCGATGCGCCACCGCTTCCACGCGCCCCGAAAACCGCTCGCCCGTCAGCAACGGCAACACATAGTACCCGAAACGGCGCTCGTCCCGGGGCGTATAGATTTCCCAGGTATAGGAAAAATCAAACAGCGCCTCCACCAGCCTGCGATCCCACAGCAGGCAGTCCAGCGGCGCAATCAGCTCCGCGCGGGGCCGGTAGGACGCGCCGGACGCGATTTCCTCCAGCAGCTCCCGGTCCGCAGCCTGCGCATAGAGCGGCTGCGCCATGCCTTCCACTTCCACCGGCACAATGCGTCCCCCGCGCAGCAGGCGTTCAAACGTCTCCGCGCGTCCCCTGCCTTTCATCCCGTCGATGCAGAGCCATGCGTCCGACGCTCGGTTCCACAGCAGGCCGACCGCGCCAATCCGGCGCAGCACCCGCCAGTCTCTGTATGCGCCGTCATCGGGGCAGGGGTCCGGCGCCACGAGCAGGCGTTGGGGCAGCAGCCGTTCGGCGGGGGCATAATACTTGACGGTTCCCTGCTTGTGATGAATGCACAGCTCGCCCCGGAAATAGAGCGTTTCCAGCGCCGCGCGTGCCAGCGTCGTCCGGCTCCAGTACCAGTCCACCTTCTCGTTGAGCGCTAAATCGCGCGCGCAGACGCACTCCCGCGCCGCCAGCGCGTCCCATATCTGCCGCGCCGCGCGCTCAGTTTCCTCCCGGCTTCGCCCTTGCAGGCGGTGCGCCGCGCGCTCGCGCGCAAAATACGGCCAGTCCTCCGTCGGGAAGATGGCCAGATTCTTATCAAAATAGTCCACCAGGCTGCGATCCCGGTAGAGCAGCCGGTCCAGCATCGGCTTTTCAAAGCCCTGAACGCGGGATTGCAGGACCAGTTCCGCATTTTTCCCGCATACGTCAATGGGGTCAAACTGGATGCAGCCCACGCGGCGCACATAGGCCAGCGCCCCGTCCTGCCCCTGGAACACGGGGTCGCCCACAAGCCCGTGGCGCCGCAGCAGAAAACGGCGCGCCTGTTCCCGCGTCAGCTTCATGCCGTCTCCTCCTTGGCAAAGCCGCGCCGCCATCTGCCGCTGAGGAAATACAGGCCGCTGATGGCCAGCCCGGCCGCCCAGCTGATGGGGTAGCAGAAAAACAGCGCGTTGGCCGGGGCCAGGGCGTTGAGCAGGTAGGCCGCCGGCAGGCGCACAACCCAGAACAGCACCATGTTGGCAATCATCGGCACGCGCACGCATCCCACGCCGTTCATCACCGCGTTGAGCAGGTACATGATGCTGTAGAGCACATAGAACGGTTCCAGGCACAGCAGATAGGCGTATCCCACGTCTATCACCTCCGGCGTGCGGTCAAACAGGCCTATCGCCCATCGTCCGCACAGCAGCAGCACCCCGCAGGCCAGAAAGCTCCACCCCACGACCAGCAGCAGCGCCGAACGCGCTCCGCTGCGCACGCGGTCAAACCGCCGGGCGCCGAAGTTCTGCCCCGTAAAGGCCGTGGCGGCCGCCGCAAAGCTGCTCAGCGGCATGAAGGAAAGGGTATCCAGCTTGCCCGCCGCGCTGTACCCGGCCACAAACGCCGAGCCGTGCGTATTGACAATGGAGGACAGAATCAAATGGCCCAGCGAAAACAGCGCGTCGTTGATGCCGATGGGAAGGCCCAGGCGCAGAATGTCCCGCACGGCCCTGCCGTCGATGCGGAGGGGATAAAATCGCATGGCGAACTGGGGATAGTGCCTTCGGATATAGAGCAGGCTGAACGCCCAGGAGGCGTACACCGCAATGACCGTCGCGGCCGCGGCGCCCGAAACACCCCAACCCAGGCCCGCCACGAACAGCAGGTCCAGCGCAATGTTGACCACCGTCGCCACGGCCAGAAACAGCACGGGCGAACGGCTGTCGCCCATGCCGCGCAGAATGCCGGCGTTGAGGTTATACCCGAGCAGGCCCAGCGTTCCCAGCAGGAAAATGCTCAGGTACTGCCGGGCGGCCTCAAAGGAATCCGCCGGCGTATTCATCAGCGACAGGACCGGGCGCGCAACCGCCAGCCCCAGCAGGGTCAGCGGCAGGGACAGCAGGAGAATCAGCGACATCGCGGAATCCACCAGCCGGCGCACGCCCGCCTCGTCGCCCGCACCGCAGCACTGCGATATGCGGATGGATGCGCCGGTTCCCATGCCGATAAACAGCGCCAGCAGCACATTGACCGGATAGTTGCCAATGTTGACCGCCGCCAGCGCCTGCGTCCCCACAAAGTTGCCCACGACCAGGCTGTCCACCACGTTGTAAAGCTGCTGCAGGAGGTTGCCCAGCAGCATGGGCAGCGCAAAACGGACCAGCAGGCCCGCCGGCCGGCCTTCCGTCAGGTCCAAACGCCCCGTCAGAGTCATCCCCGTCTCTCCTTATGCCAGCCCGCCCAGCCATGCGGCCAGCGGCACATAGACCAGCGGAACGAATACCGCCGGCAGCAAATTGCCCACCCGGATTTTCGCCACGCCCAGCATGTTCAGGCCAATGCCCACAATCAGCGCGCCACCGACCGCGGACATTTCCGTCACGACAGCCTGGGACAAAAGCGGCGCCACCAGGGAGGCGCTCAGCGCAATGGCCCCCTGATAGAGCAAAATGACCAGCGCGGACAGCAGCACGCCCGGCCCCATCGCCGCCGCGAAAAACACCGCGCCCACGCCGTCCAGCGCGGCCTTGGCAATGAGCGTGGCATGGTCGCCCGAAAGGCCCGACTCCAGCGAGCCGACCACCGACATCGCGCCCACGCAGAAAACCAGGCTGGCCGTCATAAACCCCTGCACAAACGTGCCGCGCGCCTCGCCCCGCGTCAGCAGCCGTTCCGCGCGCCCGCCGAGGTTTTCCAGCCTCTTTTCAATGTTTATCCATTCGCCCAGAAAGCCGCCCAGCACGCAGCTGACAATCAGCGCCAGCACATCCGCGGTTTCCAGGGCCGAAAGCGCGCCAATCACCAGCACGCACAGGCCCAGCCCCTGCATCACCGTGTCCCGCAGCCGCTGGGCCACTCGCCCGCCCAGCAGCAATCCCAGCGCGCCGCCCAGCAGCACGGTCGCCACATTGATTCCTACGCCCAACATATGTACCCCTGCTCTTTACAAAACCAGCGCTCGAAAAAAGGCCCTCCTCCGCTTTGCGGAAGAAGGCCTCCGGTTCAGAGGATTACTGCGCGGCGACTTCCGCCACCGGATAGACGCTGACTTGCTTTTTATCCCTGCCCTTGCGCTCGAAGCGGACGACGCCCTGCGTCAGAGCAAAGAGCGTGTCGTCGCGGCCGATGCCGACGTTCAGGCCCGGATGGATGCGCGTGCCGCGCTGCCGAACCAGAATGTTGCCCGCCAGCACGAACTGACCGTCCGCGCGCTTCGGTCCCAGGCGCTTGGATTCGCTGTCGCGACCGTTGCGCGAGCTACCGACGCCCTTCTTGTGCGCAAAGAGCTGCAAATTCATCTGAAGCATGGTTGCACCTCCTGTTGTTCATGTCACCCGCACATAGCGCGGGTATGCCTTCGCCATGTCCTCAAGCCCCTGCCGCACGGTGCGCAGAATCACCTGCGCGCCGTAGAGGCGCTTGGCGCTCAGCCCTTTGGGGAGCCTTACGCTGAGAAAACCGTCCCCCATATGGAGAACCACTTCGATTCCCGCCACAGCCTCCAGCGCGTTGACCGCCGTCTGCGAAAGAACGGAAACGCCCGCACAGACCAGGTCTTCTCCGGAGGGCGCGCTGCCCGCATGCCCTATCACCGAGAATCCGCGCAGCAGGCCGCGTCTGTCGCGGTAGAACCGAACGCTCGTCATCAGGCAGTGATACCGGTGATTTCGAGCTTGGTATAGGGCTGACGATGGCCCTGCTTGCGGCGGTAGTTCTTCTTGCTCTTGTACTTAAAGACGATAATCTTCTCGCCCTTGACCTGGCCGAGCACCTTGGCGTTCACCTTGGCGCCTGGCACGAGCGGCTTGCCGACGGTCACTCCGTCTTCCCTGCCCAGCAGCAGCACGTCGAAATCGACGGTCGCATCCTGCGCAAGATCAAGCTTTTCCACGAAGATAACGTCGCCCTGCTGGACGCGGTACTGCTTACCACCTGTTTGAATAATGGCGTACACGCGTTTTCCTCCCTCTCGAATACTCGCCGATATCAGGCAGCCAAAAAGGCATTTCAAAAGCCCGCACCGAGCGGCTTACCGATATAGGATAGCAAAAAAGACGCGGTTTGTCAATCATTCTGGCGCGAAAAATGGCCGGTTTTCAACGCTTTGTGCCGTTTTGCAGCCAGGTCTCCCGACGCTTGAGCAGCCGCAGCAGCGGAATGCCCAGCGCATAGCAGGCGACCGCCTGGCCCGCGCCGATGCTGAGCATGGTCGCCAGCAGCGGCGCATTGGCCGTATAATGCAGCACCATGCCCACGCTGAGCGCATTGAGCAAAACCGGCGGCAGCGCGGCCACCAGCGGCCTGTCACGCAGCCGCCGCGTCAGCAGCGCGGCCGCCAGCGTCGTCAGCGACCCCACGACGATATCCGCCACCCCGTATCCTCCGACCAGGTTGGACAGAAAACAGCCTATGAACAGCCCGACGCTCGCCTCCGGCCAAAGGCACGGCAGCAGCGTCAGCGCCTCGGATATGCGAATCTGAAAGGGCTGAAAGCTGATGGCCGCCAGCAGCAGCGTGACCGCCGCATATACCGCGCCGATCACCGCGGCGCGCACAAGCGTTTGCAAGTTCCATGTTTTCATGTGCATAAAATCCTTTCCCTCGCGCACACTAGGCATAAACCAGGAAGGAGGTTTGTTTATGAACGAGGATATGGCCCCCAATCCGAGCATCCAGTGCGGCGTGTGTTCCTGCGCGTATCATGACCCCAGCAACCATTGCTGCCTGTCGAAAATCCATGTCGACCCCATGCCCGGCGCATCCAGCGGCAAGGCGGAAGACGAGAGCAAGTGCGGCAGCTATCGCTGCCGCGGGAACTGCTGATGCAACCCCTGCAATCCCCTACCCGTTTGGCCGGGCGGCTTGACCGCTTCGGCCTTTTGCTGCTTGCGTTCATCCTTTGCTGCGGATGGTTTTATTATCTTTGGGGCAGCATTGTGCCCGCCCTGCCTGCCGGAATCGCCCTGACCGTCCTGCTGGCCGCAACCGCCCGCCTGGGCGAGCAGCGCACGCTCGCCCGCCGCGAAGCGCAGCTGCGCCGGCGCATCGGCGGGGAAATGGCCGTGGACTCGCTTTTGCTGCAGCCGGAGTCCAGCGCCGTGGCCAACGTGGCGGCCTGGCTGTCGGGCGAGCTGGCGCTGCAGGAGTTTCAGCCGCGGGCGCACGGCATGCGCGCCCGGCTGGGCGAGCAGAGCGTATGGATTGCCTGCCTGCAGCGCCACGCCGGCAGCCGCGCGACGTGCGACGACGTGCTCGCCTGCGTGCGCGCCGCGCGGCGCGAGAAGGCGGACGTCTGCATCGTCTGCGCCACCTGCGCGTTTTGCGCCGACGCCGTCGCGCTTTCCTCGGAGCTGTCGCCCAAGACGCGCCTGCTGGGCCGGAGCGGTCTGATGGATATGGCCGGCGCCGCCGCCCCCGCGACGGACGAGCAGCTGCGCGCGCTGGGCCGCCGCCGGCGCAAGCAGTTCCGGCGGGAACTGTGGCAGGCGCGCGTTTTCGAGCCCCGGAAAGCCCGCCGCTACGGCGCGTACGGGTTAGGGCTGCTGGCGATGTATCTGCTGCTGCGCCAGATGGTCTATCTCATTCCCGCGCTTGTCTGCCTGGCGCTGTTTGTTGTCTGCCGCTGCCGCAGGCAGCGCGGGTCATTCACCCTTTGACATCCCGTCCAGCAGGTGCGGCTCCCGGCGCGCGCGGCGATAGATGACGAATTTGGAGCCGATGCACTGCACGGGTTCCGCGTGCGTCGCCTCGCACAGCACGCCGCACGCCTCGCGCGCGCTGTCATAGGGCGCGTTGCGCTGCACCGTCACCTTGATGAGCTCCCGCGCCTCCAGCGCGTCCCATGCCTGCTGCGCCACGCCCTGCGTGACGCCTTCCTTGCCGATGTGCAGAATCGGCTCCATGGTATTGGCCAACGAGCGCAGATACGCGCGCTGCTTGCTTGTCATTTCTTTTCACTCCACAAAATCAAATTCCATATCGCCCAGCACCACCGTATCGCCCTCCTGCGCGCCCGCCTCGCGGAGCCTGTCGATAACGCCCAGTCGGCGCAGCGTGCGGTGGAACCAGTTGAGCGATTCCTCGTCCCCGAAGTTGACCGAATCGACCAGGCGCTGCGCGCCGGGGCCTGCGACGTAGTAGATACCGTTCTGCACGGAAACGGTGAACGCGTCGCCCTCGGGCAGAGGGTCCGGCTCCGCCGGCGCATCCTCCATGGGCTCCGGGGCGGGCAGCGTGGGCAAAATGCGCGAGATGGCGCGCAAAAGCGGCTCAAACCCGGCGCGTGTGGCGGCGGACACGGGAAAAATCTCGATGTCGCGCCCCGCCAGGTGCGCGCGCAGGCGTTCCAGGTTCTCCTGCGCGCCCGGCAGGTCCGTCTTGTTGGCGGCCACAATCTGCCGCCGCTCCGCCAGGCGCCCATACTGGCACAGTTCCTCGTTGATGCGTTCAAAATCCTCTATCGGGTCGCGCCCTTCGCTCCCGGCAATGTCCAGCACATGCACCAGCAGCCGCGTACGCTCCACATGGCGCAAAAACGCATGGCCGAGGCCCACGCCCGCATGCGCGCCCTCCACCAGCCCGGGAATGTCCGCGATGACATAGTCCTGGCCGTACTGGCGCACGATGCCCAGATTGGGCGCCAGGGTGGTAAAATGGTAATTGGCAATCTTGGGCCGCGCGGAGGTGACGACCGAAAGAATGGTGGACTTTCCTACGTTGGGATATCCCACCAGCCCCACGTCGGCCAGCGATTTCAGCTCCAGCTCCATTTCCCGCATCTCGCGCTTTTCGCCGGGCTTGGCAAAGTTGGGCGCCTGTCGCGTAGGCGTGGCGAAATGCGTATTGCCCCAGCCGCCGCGGCCGCCGGACAGCAGAACGCGCCGTTCGCCCGGGACGTGCATGTCCGCCAGCACGCGGCCGGTCTGTACGTCGCGCACAATGGTGCCCGGCGGCACCTTGATCACCAGCGCCTCGCCGGATTTCCCGCAGCGAAACCGGCTGGAGCCGTCCTCGCCCGCAGGGGCGACGAACTTGCGCCGGTTGCGAAAGTCCATGAGCGTATGCATGCTCTCGTCCGCCAGCAGCACCACGTCCCCGCCGCGGCCTCCGTCGCCGCCGTCGGGCCCGCCGTTTTGCACGAATTTTTCCCGGTGGAACGACACGCAGCCGTTGCCGCCGTTGCCGGCCTTGACGGTAATCCTTGCCTTGTCCACAAACAGCGCCATACCTTGCTTCCTCCCCCGCCGCCTACCGGTCTCTGCCCAGCATGCGCACGGCCAGCGCGTGCAGAAACGCGCCGTCCTCTCCGAATGCCTCCAGGGCTGCCAGGGCGCGCTTTGTCTGGCTTTCCGCCTCCCGGCGCGCCGCCTCCGGGCCGTGCAGCCCGGGCCAGGTCAGCTTGCCCCTCCGGGCGTCCATGCCCGTCTGCTTGCCCAGCGCCTGCGCGTCGCCCTGCACGTCCAGAAGGTCGTCCTGAATTTGAAACGCCATGCCCAGCGCCTGCGCAAAGCGCTCGCCCGCCGCCAGCTTCACGTCGGCCGCGCCGGCCAGCCGCAGGCCCGCGCCCACCGCGCCGCAGAGCATGTCGGCGGTCTTGTGCAGATGGATGTACGTCAGCTCCTGCGCGCCGCCCCGGCGCTCCCGCTGGCACGTCAAATCCGCGCACTGCCCCGCCACCATGCCCGCCACGCCCGCCGCGCGCGCCAGCGCGGCCGTGGCCGCCACCTGCGCGGGCGTCCGGCAGGCGGCCAGCATGGTCTCAAAGGCCAGCGACAGCAGCCCGTCCCCGGCCAGAACGGCCATGCCTTCCCCGTAGACGCGATGGTTTGTGGGCTGTCCCCTTCGCAGGTCGTCGTCGTCCATGGCGGGCAAATCGTCATGGATGAGGGAATAGGTGTGAATCATTTCCACCGCGCAGGCCCATGGCATCGCCTCCTGCCATGCGCCGCCCGCCGCGTCGCAGGCGGCCAGCAGCAGCACGGGGCGCAGGCGTTTGCCGCCGGCCATGAGGCTGTAGCGCATGGCGCCCAGCAGCGGTTCCGGCGCGCCGCAGGCCGCCAGGGCGGCGTCCAGCGCTTCCTCCGTCGCGCGCTGCCACTGCGCGTATTGGCCGTCGTAGTTCATGCTTCCTCCTGCGCGCCGGAGAGAATCTTGAGCTTTTTTTCGCTCTCTTCCAGGCGCTCGCAAAGCTGCGCGTACAGCTTGACGCCCTCCTCATAGGCGGTCATGGACGCTTCCAGCGGCATTTCGCCTTCCATCTGCTTGACCAGCGCTTCCAGCGCCTCCAGCCCCTCTTCAAAGTTTATCTTCGCTTTTTTCGCCATGTTCACCCTCCGTAACCCTTGCATGCACCGCGCCGCAGCGCAGCGTCAGGCGCAGCGCGTCGCCCGGCCGCGCCTGCGCGGCATCCGTCAGCAGCGTTCCGTCCGGCAGCGTTGCCAGTGCGTATCCCCGCGCCAGTACGGCCCGCAGCGACAGCGCCTCCAGCCGCTTGCCCAGCGCTTCCACCCGCATGCGCCTTTCACGCGCCATGCTTTGCGCCCGCGCGTCCAGACGGGTCCGCAGCCCGTCCAGCAGCATCCGCCGCTCCGCTATCTGGCGCGCGGGCTGGCGAAGCTCCAGCCGGGCGCGCAAGCCGGTCAATCGATGGCCCAGCAGCGCCATGCGCTGGGCCTGCGCGCGATCCATCCGCCCTTTCATGCCACGCAACATCGCCAGCCACTCCTCGCGGCGTGGAATGACCAGCTCCGCGGCCGCAGAGGGCGTGGACGCGCGCACGTCGGCGACGAAGTCCGCGATGGTAACATCCGTTTCATGTCCTACCGCGCTGACCACGGGCGTGCGGCAGGCAAAAATGGCGCGCGCGACGGTTTCCTCGTTGAACGGCCACAGCTCCTCCAGCGAGCCGCCGCCCCGGCCCAGGATAATCACGTCCACGTCCGGCCGCCTGTCCAGCGCCGCGAGGGCCGCCGCAATCTCCTCCGCCGCGCCCTCGCCCTGTACGCGCGCGGGCTGCAAATACAGCGCCACGCCGGGGTGGCGCCGCGCGGCAATCTGACAGATATCATGCACCACCGCGCCCGTGGGCGAGGTCACGATGCCAACGCCTTCGGGCAGCAGCGGCAGCGGCTTTTTCAGCGCGGCATCGAAAAGCCCCTCCGCCTGCAGGCGCGCCTTGAGCTGTTCAAACGCCAGATACAGCGCGCCCACGCCGTCCTCGTGCACGGCGTCCACATAGAACTGGTACTGTCCCGCGGCGGGATAGAGCGCGGCGCTCCCGGAGAGCACCACGCGCAGCCCGTCGCGCAGCGCGACGCGCAGGCCTGCCGCCGCCGACCGGAACATGACGCAGGCGATGCGCGCCTGCTCGTCCTTGAGCGAGAAATACAGATGGCCTGCGCTGTGGCGCTTGAAATTGCTGATTTCCCCGCGCAGGCGCAGGCCGCGCAGCATCGGGTCGGACGCCAGGGAGCGCCGCACGTATTCGTTCAGCTCGGCAACCGTCAGGATACGCTCCACGTTACGCCCTCTTCTCCGCGGATTCCAGGGTATTTTCCAGCAGCATCGCAATGGTCATCGGCCCCACGCCGCCCGGCACCGGGGTCAAAAAGCCCGCCACGGGTTCCGCGGAAGCAAAATCCACGTCGCCCACCACGCGCCCGTCCTCCAGGCGGTTGATTCCCACGTCGATGACCACCGCGCCGGGTTTGATCATATCGCCGGTGATGAACTTCGCCCTGCCGATGGCCGCCACCAGGATGTCCGCCCCGGCGCAGACCCGCGCCAGGTCCTTTGTGCGGGAGTGGCAGACGGTGACGGTGGCGTTTTCCCGCAGCAGCAGCGCCGCCATGGGCTTGCCGACGATGTTCGAACGTCCCACCACGACCGCTTCCTTGCCCGCCAGGGGCACGCCGGTGCGGCGAATCAGTTCCAGGCACCCCTTGGGCGTGCAGGAGAGAAAGCCGGCGGCGCCGGTCACCAGCGCGCCCATGCTCTGCACATGGAAACCGTCCACGTCCTTTTCCGGGCGAATCAGTGCCAGCACGCGCCGCTCGTCCAGGCCTGCGGGCAGGGGGAGCTGCACGAGAATCCCGTCCACCGTCGCATCGTCGTTGAGCGCCCGGATTTTGTCTTCCAGCGCTTCCTGCGTCGTATCCGCGGGCAGGCGCACGGCCACCGACCGGATGCCCGTCGCCTTGCAGGCGCGCTCCTTGTTGCGCACATAAATCTGGCTGGCCGCGTCCTCGCCCACCAGCACCACCGCAAGGCCGGGCGTTACCCCGCGCGCCGCCAGCGCTGCGCACCGTGCCTTGAGCCCCTCCCGGATTTCCCTGGCGATTGCCTTGCCGTCAATCAACGTCGCCGCCATGTTCCCGCGCCTCCTTCTGTGTCGATATCAGTCGGTCTATGCCCATCAGCGCCACGCCCACCGCATTGTCCCCGGAAAGCTCCGGCCTGGCAAAATGCAGCCGGATGCGGCGGTTGCGCGCCGCCACGCGCGCCTTTACCTGTTCGCGCAGGAGCGAGGAGGACGCCACGCCGCCGCCCAGCAGCGCGTCGGACAGCCCGCTCTGCCCGCACCCCGCCAGCACCAGGCGCGCGACGGTGCGGGCCAGGCAGTCAAACACCTCCGCCGCAATGTCCTCCGGCGCCATGACGCCCGCCCGTATGTCCGCCAAGGCACGGGTTTCCGCGCCGGACAGGTGGCAATCCAGCCCCCGCAGCGACGCGGGATAGCGCGCCGCGGCCTGCCCGTCCGTGGCCAGCCGCTCCAGCGCGGGCCCGGCGGGAAATCCCAGCCCCAGCGCCACGCCCACGCGGTCCACCAGCTGGCCCGCGTGCAGGTCCCGCGTACCGCCCAGGCGCGTTATGCCCTGCGCATCCTGGCGCAGCACCTCCGTCGTTCCGCCGGACAGATGCAGCGCAAGGCATGGGGCGTCCGGCGCAAGGCCGGTGCCCACGCGCGCGGCACGCAGATGGCCCTCCTGGTGCGTCGCCGGGTAAAACGGCGCCCTCAGCGCGGCGGCCAGCGCCCGGCCAAAGCCTTCTCCCACCCGGAAAACCGGCATATACGAATCCGGAGCGGGGCGGGGACGAACGCTGGCGCAGACCGCTTCCACGCGGCATCCCGCCGGGCATTCGGCCAGAAGCTCCTCCACCAAGGCGGGCAGGCGGCTGACATGCTGAAAGACGCCCTCGGACTGCATCAGCCCCCGTGCGCCGGGCCTGACCGTCAGCAGCCGCCT
>NHCFR05603__coassemble_344_pt1 | contig 41459 bp, 35 predicted proteins | sample NHCFR05603__metabat2_high_PE_044 | metagenome-assembled genome bin NHCFR05603
GCAGGGGCGGGGGCTCGCTTCCCGGCTCCTGCGGCCCGTGCTGGACGCGCTGGACAGCCATCAGGCTTCCCTCTATCTGGAGACGCACAAGCCGAAACATGTCTCGATGTATACGCACCTCGGGTTTGAAACCGTTGACCGCGCCCCCATACCGGGCACGGACATCATGCAGTATGCGATGATGCGAAGGCAGCCCCCGCGAACCGACGGCCCGTAAGGCGCAAGCCGCCAGGGAGGGCGTTTGGCGGGACAGACCGCTGAAAAGCCGCAGGGGCTGAAAGCCTGCCCCAAAGCGCGGCCTTTCAACGGCCGGGCGCGGCCTTCCGCCGGCCTCTCACGCCTCGATTTCCACGACCAGGTGTTCAATGGCCGTATGGCGGTGCATATACACCACGTTGAGCCGCCCGTCCCGGTCCCTGCACATGGCGGGCTGGCACTTGTTGCCCGGCGCGGGCGCAAGCTCCAGGAGATTCGTCCAGGTCTTTCCCTCGTCCCGGGAGCAGGCCAGCGTCAGCGGGCTGCGCTCGTGCCAGTCGGCGACGGGCGTGTCGTTATAGGCCATGAGGATGGTCTCGTCGTCCCAGCTGAGCACGTCTATCTTGGACTCGTTGTTGAGGATGCCGGCCGGCTCCGGCTTTGTCCAGGTCCTGCCCCCATCGCGGCTTTCGGCCGTATAGGAGGCCAGCGAGCGGATGCCGTCGCCCCATCCGGTCGCTCCCGGGCAGGTGCGCGTGAACATGCGGATGACCCCGCCGGGCCGCAGGCACAGCGCCGGCTCGCGGATGAGATTGCCGTCTTCCGCCCAGAGGAGCGGCCCCTTTTCCCAGGTCTCTCCGTCGTCGCAGGAGCGGTATATCCGCACGGCGCCGAAATACTTGTCCGCCATCTCGCTGGAAGTGGAGGCAAAGACAATGGTTCCGTCCGGCAGCAGGACGCTGTCGTTGGAGGCGTGGCCGCTTTGGATGTTGGCGGGCCGGGCCGGCTCCCAGGTGCGGCCGCCGTCGCGCGTCTTGCGCATCCACAGTTCGTCGCGGCCGTTGCACCAGGTCGAGAAATTGACCTCGGTGTCCAGGAATTTCGCATACAGCAGGATAATCTCATCCCGCCGGTTCTTGATAAAGACGGGGTCGTGGCAGCAGTAGCGGATATCGCATCCCACGGCGTCCGGATTGGACCATGCCTGCGCGCCCGGCTCCAGCACGGAGACCCAGTCCTTGGCGTCGCGGCCCATGGGGTCGCCGTTCCATTGCAGGAAGCCCCCGTTCCATACGGCCAGCAGGTTGCCGTTGGCCGCCATGGTCAGGCTGGGCATATGATAGCACTGGCGCTCGTCGAACCACGGCACCACCCATTTTCTTTCCACAATCCTTGCTTTCATCGCGCCGTATCCTCCTTCCGTGGCGGCGTCCCGCCCCATTGCATCCATACGGTTTCCAGGCTGCCCACCGGCAGCCCCAGCGCCACGCCGCCCGGAACGGGCGCGGGCGACAGCGTCCGTCCGTCCGCGTCCTGCGAGGAAATCGCCTCCGCCTGCCCGTCCGGACAGGCGGTCAGCACCACATCGCCGGCGTCGTCGGTGCTGGCATTGATAAGATACAGGGCCAGCGCCTCCCCGTTGCGGAAGCAGTACGGCTCCATGTAGGCCGCATCCCGCACCATGGGCAGCGAAAAGCCCGCGCGCAGCAGAACATCCTGCAGGATTTCCTGGCGCACGCGGTTGCGCAGCATGGGCGGCACGCCCGCTTCCAAGCGGCCGAAGGGATACACCATCACCCGGCCGTTTACCACCGCCTGTCCCGTCGCCGCACGCCGGCGGTAGGAATCGAAAAACTCGGTATAGACCTCCACCTCCGCCTCCGGCAGATACGTCACGTCCAGCACGTCGCTGCACAGCAGCGCGGCCGAAGCGCGCGCATGGAGGCGTCCGCCGTACACCCTGTCCCCGACGGCCTGCTCGTAGGTATACGCGCCCTCGTCCTGTTTGAGCCAGCGCGCGCTGCGGATGCCCGCCAGGTCGCCCAGGCCCATATCCAGGAGCGTCCACACCGCGTCCGCGCTGAGGATGACGAAATTGTCCGCGAACAGCCGGCGAAGGACCTCCGGGCTCCAGTTTCGCAGCGCCTGCCCCGAAACGGCCGCTACCTGGCCGGCAATCTCCGGCGTCGGGCAGTATGCCATGGGGATGCCCAGGGCAGGTAGCAGCTCTGCAAAAAACGTCTCCTGCGGGTAAAGCACCTCCATGGACACGCCGCGCTGCGTATGCAGCGTATAGGCCGAGTCCGGGCTGCAAAGCACCCGAACGCCCACCCGCTCTCCCGCAAACGCCCCTCTGGCGCTCAGGCGGTTCAGGTAGGGCTTGGTCTCCCGCAGCATCGTCTGGTATCCGTCCTCCCAGACGATGCCGTTGCCGTTGAGATCGTACAGGTCGAGGGTGATGCCGGCCAGGCGGAGCGGCAGGGCGCTGAGCAGCTGAAAACGGGTAAAGCGCCGGGATTTGGAAAAGAGCGAAAAGGGGAAGTTTTCCAGCTCCGGATACACCTCCGTCTCGGGCGGCAGGAACGCCCGGTTGAGCATGGAGACGCGGTTGAACGCGGCCATGTACGCGCCGGGGGCCTGTTCCTGATAGGCGGGCAGATGGATGCGGTCTACCGGCGGCGTGCCCGCCGCCAGCGCGTAAAGCAGGGCATGCCAGTCGCGCCCCTCCGCGGCGTGGACGTGCGGCACGGAGCTCATCAGCCCTACCTTCGCGCTTGCGGAAACCTTCCGGACGGCCTGCCCAATGGCGCGGGCCGCGCTCAGCAGGGTCTCGCGGCTGACGTCCAGCCAGATTTTGCGGTAGGGATGGGGCGTCCCGGGCCGGAGCACGCCTTCGAGAAACTCCTGGCGGGTCAGCGGTTTCCCGGCCCGCTCCGCGTACAGGCGCATATGCTCGTCGCAAAAGCAGCCTCCCCATACCAGCGGGGCATGGTTATGGAGGCGGAAGTCGTCCTCTACCCACAGGATGGACGGTTCCAGCGCGGCATAGCGGGCATAGATGTCCGCGATATAGCGCTGCCAGCGCTCGCACAGCGGGCATACGCACAGCGACGCCTCGTTTCCCTGCACGTCCACCATGGGGCGAAAGCCCTGCTCCGGGTTCATCCGCTTGCCCAGGTCGGCATGCATGACGGTATGCCAGTGGTTGACCGACAGCGTGACGCCCATCCCGGCCAGCATATCGCGGATGCGCTCCATCAGGCGCAGGTACACCTCCTGCTCCTGCAGGGTCATATGCCCGGTGTTGATTTCCTCCACGTTGGCAAACACTGCCACGTCGTCGATGCGAGCCTGGCGCACATACTGTTCCAGCGCCCGGATTTCCGCCTCGTCGTTAAAGCCCGGATCGCAGCAGAAGCGAAAGATATACCGAAATGCATCGCCCATGTCAAGCCTCCTGTTCCTGTGGGTCCGTCCGCACCGGCAGGCCATAGAAGGACAGCATCGGCAGGCGCATGCAGTCCCAGGGAACGGCGTAGCCGGGGTTCATCCGCCAGCCTCCGTGCAGGCGCACCGTCCCGCGCAGCGCCCGCGGGAACGTGAGCGTCAGCCCGCAGGTATCGACCGTGTACGCGCAGGGATGCGCCAGCCCCTCGTCGTCCTCCGCGTCAAAGGGCAGCCATGCCGCCGGCACCCCGAAGGAGTTCACCCAGTTGCGGATGCGCGAAAAGGAAAGCCGGATGGTGTCCGGCGCGACCAGCCGCACCTCTTCCGGTTCCGGCGCGCGCCAGTCCGTCGGCCGGCCGTAGCAGACCTCCAGCGCCGCGCGCGCACACCGCTCGCCCACCACCAGATTGCTTGCCGCCGCGTTGTGGATAAAATCATACAGCGCCAGATCCGCCGAAGGCACCACGGCCACCCGCGCAAGCTGATACTGCGCCTGGCGCTGCGCCTCGCGCACCATGCCCCACTGCCGGTCCAGCGCCTCGGATACGCCTTCCACGCAGCGGTTGAGCTGCACGGTCAGGAAGGGCAGATTCGGCTGGCCCAGCGCTTCCCGGGTATGGCGCACCAGCGCCCCGAAGCGCTGCAAATAGCTCTCCGCGCTGTTTTCATAGCCCTCCGCCTCGCCCTGGTACCAAAGCACCGCCTTGGGCCGGATATCCCCGAGCATGTCCAGCATGTTTTGAAACAGCGCGCCGTTTTCCTCGGGGTTCCACCAGCGCAGGGGCGCGCCGCCGTAGGCGCAGGGCACCAGGCCGATGGGAATCCCCAGCGCGCGCCGCAGGTGCTTGGCAAAATGCAGCCACGGGCTGTGGCCGGGGTTATGGTTTTCGTAATTGCCCACGTATACGGCGTCCGTGGTTTCCCCCAGCGGATGGGTGGCCAAATCCCACCGCCCGCTGGGACGCAGGACGTGCACGCCCAGCTCCGGCTCGTCCGCCACCGGGTCTTTGGCCCGGCCGGCCGCGTTGCTCTGGCCCGCGATGACGAACACGTCGCCCACGCCGACGTGGTGCACCATGTCTCCGCGCGTGCAGGAAAGGCCGTCCCAGCCCTCGTAGTCCATGCCGGTCTCGATGCGGTACAGGCCGCCCGCCGGCACGGCCGGGAAGGTAATCTGCCAGCGCCCTTCCTCCGGAATGTCGCATTCCGTCCACGGAATCACCGATTCGCCGGTGCTCTCCAGCGCCACCCGCGCCCGAACCGTCGCCCTGGCAGGCCCTGCCTGCGAAAAGGACAGCGGCAGCTCCTGCGAAAGATGAATCAGGTGGTAGGTGCCTTCCAGATGGATGGGCGCCGTACCGTCCGGCCCCTGCGGGAAAATCTGCCAGGGGCAGGCGCCCCGGGTGATGATTACGCCAAAGTTCATACTCTGCTCCTTCCTTCCATGACGGGAACTCGTCCGGGCATGCGCCCGCGCTCAGGGAAACGCCCTGCGAACGCCCCGGGCCATCGCGCACAGCGCCGCGCCCGCGGCGGAGACGGCGCACCAGGCCACCAGCACCGACGTCCAGCCCCATTGCTCGCTCAGCGCGCCGAACCCCACGCTGGACAGCGCGCTGCCCACATACGCCGAGGCGTTGAGCAGCCCGATGACCGTGGCCAGCAGGCCCATCCGGTAAAAGCGCAGCGGCAGCAGGCTCAGCAGCATGGTGCTCGCGCCCGCCATGCAGGTCGTGCTCAGAATCAGCATCATCAGCGTGATGGCCACGCTGCCGCGGCCCAGCGTCGCCCACAGCACGATGCCCGCCCCGCAGACGGCAAACGCCATGGCCGCCGTGCCCGTCTCATGCCAGCGGAGCCGGTTGCGCAGCCAGTTGAACGCATACACGCCCGCCAGGTTGACGGGGGGCACTATCATCGTCAGCGCAATGGACGTGGCGGCCGGAAAGCGGAAGCTTTCCTGCAGGTAGGACGGCGCCCAGGTGATGATGCCGTCCCGCAGCAGCCCGTGCATGACCGACGCCAGCACCACCGGCGTCAGGCAGAGCAGGGCGCGCAGCGCGCCGGACGCGCCCTGCCGTTCTTTTTCTTCTTTCTCCGTAGCGGCCGGGATTCCCTCCCGCTCGCTGATGCGCGCCAGCGCGCGCATCCCGACCAGCCACACCGCTCCGCCCGCCGCCATCGCCGCGCCGCCCAGCCAAAACGCAAGCCGCCATCCCGCGCCCGAAGCCGCGCACAGCACACACATCAGGTAGGCGGCCAGCGTGCCCGCCGGCGTCGTCGTGGACAGGTTCACGCACGTCCGCGCGCACTGCGCATCCTCGGTCAGGTCTGCCACGGCCTTCATCATCGGCGTCCACACCAGCGATTGCAGCAGGCCGTTGAGCGCCCACAGCACCGTCATCTGCCCGGCGGTCGCGCTCAGCGCCATGCCGAAATTGACCGCCGCGCCGCCCAGCAGCCCAATCGATACCAGCCACAAGGGGCGAATCCTGTCCGCGAGCAGGCCGCTGAAGAGCTGCGCGCCGCCGTAGCAGAGAAAAAACGCGCTGGAAACCCTGCCCAGTTCCACCTTGGTCAGCAGCGTGGTTTCCTCCATGGCCGCGATGCACGCGGTAAAGTTCAGACGGCCCAGATAGGCGGTGCAATAGCTAAACCAGCACACGCCGAACAGCAGGTAGATACTTCGGTGCGAATGCAGCTTCTTCATACGCGTCCATCCTGGTGCGGCGGCGCTTATGCGCGCGCCGCCTGCCGGAGATAGTAGGGGTTCATCCATGCCTTGCGGCCTTTTCCGTCGGTCAGCTGCACCCACAGGTACCGGGCCTCCGGCGGTACGGAAGCCAGCTTCAGCTCCATATGGGTCAGGTTATCGTCGGGAGAATACAGGCGAAGCACGGGGTTGATGCCCTGGCACATCACATGAATGCGGCGCACGGGCGAGCAGTCCAGCACCATGGTGCCGTCTTCGATATAGCAGCCGTGGATGTCCGGCCCGGTCGAGGCATAGAAGGACATGTCGTCGTACGCCTGGATGATGGCCCGGTAGCTCAGCTCCGGCGCCTTAAAGACCACCCAGCCGCCGCAGGAATCGTCCTCGCAGCCCCGGCCCTCGTGGTTATCGTCGGTGGCAATGCAGCGCAGCGGCCTGTGCAGCATGCGCAGCGCCAGGGCGAATTCGTTCTGGCTCATGCCGTTGTTGACTTCCACCTCGGCGCTGTGGTTATAGATTTCCATGCCGTCGTATGCGCCATAGTGCAAAAACTCGTCCGGCCCTTCGGAAGACCAGGTGGGATGGTTGTAGTTGACGATATACCCGTTGCGGTGAAACTCGTCCACCTTGGCGCTGATGGCCTCGCCGGTATACCGTTCGGCCCGGTACACCGCCACGGCGTGCGCGGGGTCGCGCAGGATGGCGCAGAGGTGGCAGGTCTGGTTAAAGTCGTGCTTTTTTCCGTATATGAAGCTGTCGGTATCCACCTCAATACCGACCAGGGCCAGAAACCGCTCGTCGTTGAGCCTGCTGTGGTCCAGCAGCACGTTATGGTCCGTAAAGGCGACGACGCTGTAGCCGTGGGCCATATAGTGCGCCTTCACCTCTTCGGGGGTCAGCCTGCCGTCGGAACAGGTCGTATGGCAATGCAGGTTGGCCTTATACCCGGGGTACGCGGCAGGCAACAGTTCCGTTCTTGACATACCGTCGCTTCTCCTTCCGGAATTCCGTGAAGAACGCCGCCCCGCAATGACTGTCCCGTTGGAACGGCACCGGGGCGGCGTCGAGGTCAGCCGCTGAAATTCAGCGGAGCGCAGGATCAGCCGAAGTTCTCTCTGGCTTCACGGATAGCCTCGTTGACAGCTTCCTCCAGCGCGGGGCCGCCGGCCGCCTCATATTCGGCGCGGTACTGCTCCCAGCCGGTCTCCACGTCCAGCTGTCCGCCCAGCATCTGGGAGAGATACCGGTTGGTGATTTCAAACAGGGTGGTCTGCACCTTGCCCCACTCGGCGTCCAGCGTGGCCAGGCCGTAATAGGAGGGCAGCTGCACATACACATTATCCACGAACGCCTTTACGGTGTCAATGGCGTACAGATAGCACTCCCGCGCTTCGCCTTCGGCCCAGTCGAGCGTGTTGTCATAGGGGGCCGTGACGGCGGTCCACCAGTCGTTCGTCTCCAGGTCGAGCATCATCTCGCTGGCGCAGAACAGGTAGGAGAACCACATGTAGCGGCAGCGGTCGGGGTTGGGATAGCCATAGGACTTGTTGATGTTGACAAACTCGTCCAGGTTGTAGACGACCGTATCGCCGTCCATGGTGTAGGTCAGCCCTTCAATGCCGCGGAAGAGCAGCGCCTGGCCTTCGTTGCTGGCAAGGAATTCCACCAGGTCGAGCACGCGCTCGGGATAGGCGCAGCTGGTGGGGATGAAGTAGTGGGCGCCCACATAGGAGGGCACGTCGTACACGCGCAGCCACTGGCCTTCGTTATTCTGCAGGGCGGTGCCCAGCGTCAGGTCGGCCAGGGAGCCGTCTTCGGGATGCGCCTGCATCCAGGAGTCGTAGAGCTTCTTGAACTGGGTGTAATAGCCGTAGCTGTAGCCGTAGGAGGCAAGGGTCTGGTTGTTGAAGGCGGCGTAGCCGTCATCCTCGTCCACCAGCGTGCCCACGCCGTTGTGGATGCCGTCGTTGGCGTACATCTCGGCCAGCAGCTTCATGACCTCTTTGCTCTCGTCGGAGACGGTCATCAGCGTCCAGTGCTCTTCGTCGGTGCCAATCTTGGACTCGTCGTCCGGCACAAACCCGGTCCACATCCAGTCATAGGTGGCGGGGGTGCGCAGCGAGGTTCCCTGCGGCCGGGCAATCTTGTTGTCGATTTCGGCCCAGTTGGTCAGCTTGCCGTTGTAGGGCCACCATCCGGAATAGCCCGCCTCCACGGCCTTCTGCGTGAACTCCACAAACTCGTCCACCGTGGCGGGCACCTTGCCGTCGTTCACCTCTTGCAGGATGGCGGTGTTGTAGGCCGGCACGCCCGCGAAGGAGGGATAGGCGCGCGCGGAGAACGAGTAAATGGCGTAGGCCTTGTTTTCATCGCCGGTGTACATCTTGTTGTACATCTTATACTCGTCCGTGTTGATAATCTTGTGCAGGATGGGGTAGCGTTCCGGCTGCGCGTTGATGATGGCCGCGATATCGTACACCGCTTCCTCTTCCGCGTACTGCCGAATCTTGGTGGCTTCGCCCCAGGTGGGGAACAGGTCGGGGCCGATGCCTACGGCCAGCTCGTTGGCCAGCCTGTCGTCGTAGCCTTCAATGCCGGTGTCGTACTCGAGGGTAATGTTGACCGCCTGCTCAATGGCCTTCTTGATGGGGTCGTTGGCCATGCCTTCCTGGTCGTCCACGCTGTTGGCATACTGGGAGAAACGGATGTTCACCAGTTCGCGGGCCGCATTGGCTTCCGGGCCGGTCGCGACCTCGGTCGCGAAAGCCGGCAGCGCCGTGACCAGCATGGTCAGGAACATGACCCACGCCAGCGTTTTTCTGAGGGTTTTTGCCATAGTTACTGCTCCTCCTTTTTCGTTGGGGTATGTGTGCCAAGCCATGACTGGCCCGAACATCCTTATTCTTTGACGGCGCCAATCAGGACGCCCTTGGCGAAATGGCGCTGCAGGAAGGGGTACACGCACATGATGGGCACCATGGCGCAGATGATGGTAGCCATGCGCAGCGCCATGGGCGGGGGCAGCTGCGCCCCGATATCCACCGCGCCAGTGCGCATCTGCGACATCATGGCCGAGTCGGTCAGCACGCGGCGCAGCACCCAGGCAAACGGCTGGAGGTTGGGCTTGGTGGCGATGTACATCATGTAGCTGTAATAATCGTTCCAGAATCCCACCGCAATGAACAGGCCCACCGCCGCCAGCATCGGCTTGGACAGGGGCAGGATGACCTGGAAGAATACGCGCACGTCGTTGCAGCCGTCGATGCGGGCGGCATCCTCCAGCTCTTTGGAGACGGAGTAGGAAAAGTAGTTGCGCATGATAATAAAGTACGTAATGCTCAGCCCATAGGGAAGCACCATGACCCAGTAGGTGCGCAGCAGGCCCATGTTGACATAGAGGATGTAGGTGGGAATCAGGCCGCCGGCGAAGAACATGGTAAACACCGTCAGCACGTTGAGCAGCTTCATGCCAGGCACGTGCTCCTTGCTGACCGCATACGCCATCGTGGAGGTCACCAGCACGCTCAGGAAGGTGCCGATTACCGTCTTGGAAGCCGAAATCCACAGGCTGTTGACAAAGGAGGAGTTTTCAAAAATCATCTTGTAGTACTGAAAATCCACGCCGCCGTTCGGCCACAGCAGCGCGCCGCCCTTGACAAACTCCTCGTAAGGCGTCACGGAGGCGATCAGCACGTACCACATCGGGTAGAAGCAGATCAGCGCAAAGAGGACGCAAAAAGCGATGACGAACACATCGTAGAAGTTGAAGCCAAGCACCTGCACCATGGTCTTCCTGGGATGTTTCGGATACGATACCGTCTTGTCCACGCTCTTTCCCTCCTCAGAAGATGCCCATGACATCCATTTTTTTGACGAAACGGTTGGTAAAGGCCAGCGCGATGAGACCCATGACGTTCAACAGCAGGTTCGCCGCCGTGGAAATCTCAAACTCGCCGCCGCCGCCCAGGCTGATGCGGTAAATGTAGGTGGACAGCACGTCGCCGGTGGAGAGCACGAAGTTGTTGTAAAGGTTGTACACCTGGTCAAAGTTGGACAGGAACAGCTGCGAGATGTTGAGCAGGAACATCACCGCCACGCTGGGCATAATCCTGGGCAGGGTAATGTGGAACATCATGTCCCGCCGGTTTGCGCCGTCCATCGCGGCCGCTTCGTACAGCGACAAATCCACGCTCGCCACGGCGGCCAGGTAGATAATCGTCGAGTAGCCCGCGGTTTTGATGATGTTGGTGACGACCAGGATGCCGCGGAACAGGTCCGGTCGTTTCATAAAGTCAATGGGTTCGCCGCCCAGGGACATGATCACCTGGTTGACCACGCCGCCCACGTCGCCCGGCACCGGCGCCTGCAGGAAGACCTGCACCAGGCCCGCGAAGATGACCCAGGACAGGAAGTACGGCAGGTATACGCAGGTTTGCACCACGCTCTTGAGCGGCTTGCACTGCACCTCGTTAATCATCAGCGCCAGAAACACGTTGAAGGTGAAGCCGAAAATCAGGTTATAAATGTTGATGATAACCGTATTTTTGAACGCCTGGATGAACGCGGGGTCGGAAAACAGCTCCCGGTAATGCGCCAGGCCCACCCACGGGCTGCCCATGATGCCCTTGTTCATCTTAAAGTCCTTGAAGGCCAGCACCACGCCGTACATCGGCGCGTAGCTGAAGACGAGCAGGAACACAAGACCGGGGATAGCCAGCAGATAAATGAACCAGTACTTCCGGACGGACGTGCGGAACCTGGCAGCCAGCGACGGCTGCGGTCCCCCGACGGCCCCCTTGGCTTTGACGACTCCCGCATACTCGGGCATGGCGCATCCCTCCACCTTATTATTACTAATATAACTTGGCTCGTTCTATGCCCTACACGCCAGTTGCTTGTCTTATTTCTGTGATTATTAGCAAGTTATTTCAAAACGCTTCCGAAATTCCTATCGCGCTTATACTATACCAGCAAACCCTTTAGCTGTCAAGCACAAATAAACAGCCAAATGATGTTTTCTTTTTTCTGTTTTTATACCCGAAATAATGAGGCTCATTACTAATATTGACAATAATATTAGTAATGAGCCTCGCCGGCAGGCGGCGCCTTCCGGAGGCGCCGCCGCTCAGACATACCAGTCGGCCGCCGTCATGGGCTTCACATCGCGCAGCGGGCACGGCGCATGCACGCTTTCTATCCAGCGCAGCGCGCCCCGCGCGTCCCTTCGGAGCGCCCCCGCGCGCAGCAGGCGCTCCTCTCCCTCTGGCGACAAAATGCCGGGCGCCAGCGCGCCGTCCCCGCCGGCAACCGCCCGCAGGGCTTCGCAGGCGCCGGGAAACGCGCGCAGGAAGTCCGGAGAAAGATAGAGCGTGCCGCCGGAAAAATAGGCGTCGTACGGGAAGGGGGTGCGCCGCCGGGGCGTAAGCGCCAGCACCGTCATTTCCGGCCCTTCGCAGGGCTGCACGCCGTGCGCGCCGGGATATGCCACGTCGGCATGATAGGCCAGATGGATATCGGCCACGCCGTCAAAGCAGGCCGCGTCCGCACAGGCGTAGCCCTCCGCGTCCGTCCGCGCCCGCACCTGGCACTCGGCGGCCGACTGCGGCAGGGTGTTTACGGTTCCGTCAGCGTTCCAGTATGTGCGGAAGCGGAACGTCACCTCCTGGCCGGCAAACGGCGCGCCGTCGCGCAGCAGGCGCGCGCGAAAGCGATTCCGGTACTGCGCGCCGTCGGGCGAAAGCATCCGCTCCATCGTCAGGGAGGCGACCGCGGGCAGGCGGCATGCAGGGCGCAGCGCCTGCACGTCGATGCGCATATCCACCTCGCCAAAGGCGTTATCCCCGCCCACATGGCCGTACAGCGCCAGACGCCCGTCCGGCAGCTTCAGCAGGTATGGCTGGTACAGATGGGAATAGCCCGCCGGGGGTTCCAGCAGGCGCCAGTTTTCGCCATGGTCGTTGGAGACGGCATACCCTTTATTGCGGCGATAGCCGACCAACGCGGCCAGACGGTCGTCCCAGACAAGGGTTTCCGGCACATAGCCGCCCTGCGGATTCTCCCGCGGGTCCGCGGGCGCGCCCGCGCGCACCGTCAGCATCGCGCCGTGAATCCATCCGTCGGGCGAAGGGGTCACGAACTGCCGGCCCGTCGGGGTGCCCTGCACGTCGCCCGCGACAAACAGCAGCCTGCCGTCCGGCAGTTCCGCAAAATCAAACTCATGCGCGCCAATCCCCGGAAGGATGTAATGCGGTTCGCTGAAGGCGCAGCCGTCGCGCGTCGTCAGAAAAAACGGCTGAATTTTGCGGATATAGCTTTCGTCCGGCAGCATGGTGTTGCGCGTGGGGCGCGCCTCGCCTGGACCCCAGGGCGTGCCGTAGAGGCTGGCCAGCACGACGATTTCGCCATTGCGCAGGCGGCGCACGCGCCACAGATAGGGCGCGCAGCCGTCCAGCAGGCGGCGAAGGTCCCGCCATGTCCGCCCGCCGTCCGTGCTTTCGCGCACGCGGATGCAATGCGCCCAGCCCGCGCCGCTTTCATTGCCGCGCGGCACGTCAAAGCCCAGGATGCGCCCGTCCGGAAAGCCCGCGCAGCACAGCGAGCCTTCTCTGCGCGGGCAGCGGCCCGTCACCGCAAAATGAACGCCGTCCCGGGAGCGCATGTACACGCGCCAGGAGCGCTTCCCGGGGTCGCCGCACTCCACCGAGCAATAGGACACCGGCACGCCCGCCGCCTCCGCAAGCTCCAGCCGCGGCGGCGTATATTCCGGGTTTTCCTCCTCGACGACCTCGTCAAAGGACAGCCCGACGGTGCCGTCTCCATAGGAAAAGGCCGTCGCCCATGCGGCAAAGCCGGGGCGCTGCTGCGGCCGGTACACGGTATGTTGGGCAAATTCGCCCCGCCAGGCAATGCGGTCGGATACGGCATCGGAAAAGCTTTCGGGCATGCCTGCTCTCCTTTCCGCGCGTCAAAGCGCGCCCACGGCCTCGTCCAGCTGGTCCGGGCGCTTGACGCCCACCAGCGCGCTGACCACGGCCTGCTGCCGCAGCGCCCAGCGCAGGGCGTACTGCGCCATGGAAATGCCTTCGCGCCCCGCCGCTTCCTCGCAGCGGGCCAACAGCGCATGGGTTTCGTCGGTCACGGGCTTCATCCAGTCCGGCTTTTCGGCCATGCGGCTCCCTTCGGGCGCGTCCTGGCCCCGGCGGTATTTGCCCGTCAGCAGCCCGCCCTGCAGCACCTGATAGGGCACGACGCCGACATGCTCCCGCTCGCAGCAGGACAGCAGTCCGTCCGTCATCGCCGCGGTGTTGAGCAGGCTCAGCGCGGGCTGGCACATCGCGGGCGGAGCGACGCCCTCGTCGCGCGCTGCCTGCGCCAGCGCCTCCAGCTGCCCGGCGGTATAGTTGCTCACGCCCCAGGCGCGGACGGTGCCCGCCGCCAGCTCCCGCCCGATGGCGCGCACGATATCATGGGGCGGCGTATGCGGGTCGTAGCGGTGCAGATAGTACAAATCCACATAATCCGTCGCCAGGCGCCGGAGGCTGCGGCGGAGCTGAACGCGTATGGCGTCGGGGCTGGTGTTCTCGTCCTCGGGCAGCGGGCCGACCTTCATGCCGACCTTGGTCGCCAGCACAAATTCGCCCCGGCGGCCCTGCATGGCGCGCCCCAGGATTTCCTCCGCGACGCCGCCCGCGCTGCCCGCCACGCGCCGGTAGCCCTCGTACATGTTGGCCGTGTCCACGAAATTGATCCCATGCTCGTCCAGGGCGTAGCGCGTCAGGCGCACGGCGTCCTCCTGCGCGACCGGGCTGCCGAAGGTCATGGTGCCCAGGCAGAGCCTGCTGATGCGGATATCCGTTCCGGGAATGTGCATATACTGCATGGCGTCATTCTCCTCTTTGTTCTATGGCCGCGCCGCTTCCTCCAGCCGGCGGAGCCTGCGCAGCAAATCGTCCAGCGCATCGGAAGGCACCTTGCCCGGATGCCACGCGCTGGGCCGCCTGAAGCAGCGCCCGGCAAATCCTCTGGCGCGCATGAGCTCTTCGAAGGCATCCAGAACTCCCCAGCGCCAGCACTGCGCCAGAAAGGCGGTAAAATCGTTCGCCACGTCGCGCACGGCGTCCGCCTGCCCCGCGCGCACGCTGGCGAACACCTTTTCGTACAGGCCGGGCAGCAGGTTCGCCCAGGTGCCGATGCAGCCGTCCGCGCCGTAGAGCAGGCCGGGCAGCAGCAGCTCGTCAAAGCCGGAATATACCACCTTTTCGGGACAGGCCAGCTTCACGCAGCGCAGCAGAAACAGGTTCCAGTCGCTCATCTTGATGCCGACAACGCCGGGAATGTCCAGCAGCGCGCGCAGGTTATCCAGATTCGCCGTCATGCCGGTCACGCCGGGAATATAGTAGACGATGACCTTTGCGCCCGTGGCGGCCAGCGCGCGGTAGTAGGCGGCCACCTCCGGCCAGTCCTTGCGGGGCGGAATGCTGGCGACGGCGTCCGCGCCCAGGTCCGCGGCCTGCTGCGCCAGCGCAACGGCCAGGCGCTGGCTGGTCTGGCCCACATGCACAACGGCCAGCCGGCCGGCCGCCTTCAGCCGGGGCACGAGCAGCGCGGCGATATCCAGGCGCTCCTGCTGGGTCAGGTTGGCGGCATCGCCCGTACCGCCGTTGAGATAAAGCCCGGAAATGCCCGTGCGCATCAGGCGGTCCATATTGCGCTCCAGCGCGTCCCGGTCCAGTCCGTCGTCCTCCCGGCAGGGATTGACAAGGGGCGCCACCACGCCCTCAAATTGCGTCCTTTCCATCAACGGCCGCATCCTCCTTTCCGAAAAAGGGGCCGAAAAGCCCGGCGCGCCGCTCCGCAGGGAGCACGGGTCGCCGCCCTTTCGGCCCGAAACCGCCTGTCTTCAGCCGCGCAGCTCCTTGACCGCGGCTATCAGCCCTTCGCACATGATGCGCATGCTTTCCTCGTCGATGCCGCACCACCACGGGAAGGAGAAGCTGTTGTCCCACCAGGCGTCCAGCACGGGGCAGTCGTATGCGCCAAACCCCTTCTTCTGGAAGAGCGGGTAGCGGTACAGCGGGTAATACTGCACGATGGCGCGCACGCCATATTTGCTTGTCAGCACGTCCAGCAAATCATTGCGCGTCTTGCCATAGGCGCTGCCGTCGTAGTGCATGATATACTGATGCACCACATAGCGTCCTCCTTCGACAATGGACGGGAAGGAGATTTCCGGCACGTCCTTGAGCCACTCGCGGATGCGCCGGTCCTGGCTGATGAGGATTTCGTTGTTGGCAATGACGCTTTTGAGCTGCTCGGAGCCCAGCGCGCACTGCGCCTCGCCCAGGCAGAAGTTCTGCGGCCAGCGATCCTCCAGGAATTCGTCCACGTTGCTCATCGCCGGCACCCAGTAGCGCTCGCGCTCGCCCTGGAAGGCGCACAGGCCGTTATGGCGGATGCCGGGCACGTTATGGGCAATCTGGTCGTCGTTGCAGACGAACATGCCGCCCTCGCCCAGCGTCGTCATGGTCTTGGCCGCATGGAAGCTGAAGCAGCCAAAGTCGCCGAACGTGCCGACATGCTGCCCGTCGATGCGGCAGTCCAGGGCCTGCGCGCAGTCCTCCACGACCTTCACGCCGTGGCGGCGGGCAATGTCCATGATGCGCTTCATATCGCAGGGAATGCCCAGCAGATGCACGGGCACGACGGCCTTTGTCCTGGGCGTAATTTTGCGCTCAAAGTCGTCGGGGTCCAGGGTCCAGGTGTCCGGATGAATGTCCGCCCAGACGATTTTCGCGCCCAAATCGCCGAAGGGAATGGCGGTCGCGCAGTAGGTGTAGGCGGGGATAATCACCTCGTCGCCGGGGTGAATATGGCAGAAAATGGCCGCGAGCTTCAGCGCGTTGGTGCAGTTGTTGACGCCGAAGGCGTACTTGGCGCCCACGAAGGCGGCGAAGTCCTTTTCAAACTGTTCCAGGTGCTTTCCCTGGGTCTGGCCCTCGGCGTGGCGCATCACGTCCACCACCGCCTGAATCTCCGCCTCCGTATAGGGGTGCTGCATCTGCGGGAAGATGACGCGATAGCCCTCTACCCTGCCGCGCCCGGAGGGATCGGACAATTTTGCTGTCTGTGGCATAGCGGGTTCCTCCTACTGGTATCAAAGATGGGAATCGTCAACGGCCGGTCGTGTGCCCCGCCCGCCGTCCTGCCGGCAGCGGGACATGCGCCGCGCGCCCTGCGGGCAGAGCGCGCGGCGGGAAAGGAACGGAAGGAATGCGTGTCAGACGCCCGTGCGCGCGGCGGCGATGGCCTCGTTGAGCATCGTCTCCAGCTCGGCGGCGCCGGCCGCCTCGTACTCGGCGACATAGTCCGGCCACGCGGCCTCCACGTCAAGCTGGCCGCCAATCATCTGCGTGAGGTACTGGTTGGAGATATCCTGCAGCTTCGTGCGGATATCCGCGGCCTCGGCGGGCAGGCTGATCATATTGTAGTAGGCCGGCAGGTATTCCATCACCTCGTCCACATAGCCCGCGATAACGCCCCTGGCATAATCAACCAGCGCGGCATCCTGCTCCGTGGCCCAGCTGTTGCTGTGGTCGATGGGATGCGATACGGCAGTCCACCAGTCGTTGTTGGTGAAATCCACCTGGTACTCGGTGCCGCTGAACAGGTAGCTGAACCACACATACTTGCACCGGCCGTCGCCGTAGCCGTAGGGCTTGGTGCAGGCATTCCAGAATTCCGCGTCCTGGTCCTCGCGGTAGACATAGTTCGTGGTGTTATGCAGCAGGTCCTGGCCCTCCTGGCTGGCGAGGAATTCCACCAAATCCAGCACGCGGTCCGGATACTCGCAGCTGGTGGGGATGAAGTAATGGGCGCCAATCCAGGTGCCGGTGGTGTAGTGCTTGCCGTACTGGCCGTCGGAGGTCGGCGGCACGCCCAGGGTCAGGTCGCTCATCTGCGCGTCCTCGTTGACGGAGGCCCAGGCGGTCTTGTAGAAATCGCGGAACTGGCCGGGATAGCCGAAGCCGAAGTCCACCGCGCCCAGCTTGCCGTCGCCGAAGTCGGCGTACGCATCGTCAAAGTCGCCCTTGATGCCGATGCCGCTGTCCAGGCCGCCGGCCGCGTACATCTCGGCCAGCTGCTTGACGACGGCCTTCGACTCCTCGCTCACCGTGGCCAGCGTCCAGTATTCGGACTCGGTGCCAATCTCGCCGCTGGGAACAAAGCCAATCCACGCGTCGCCCTTGGGCGGGCAGATGCGGGTTCCCTGCGGAGCGGCCAGGGTCTGGTCAATCTGCGACCAGTTGGTCAGCTTGTCGTTGCGCGGCCACCAGCCGACGTAGCCGTTGGCGCCGGCGGCCTTGGTGAAGGCGATGAACTCCTCGACCGTCTGGGGCACCTTGCCCTCGTTGACGGCGTCGAGAATCGCCTGGTTGTACACGGGAACGCCGCTGAAGCTCGGGTCGGCAAAGGCGGCCACGGCATAGATGGCGTACGCCTTGTTTTCATCGCCGGTGTAGAGCTTGTTGTAGGCCTTGTACTCCGCGCTGTTGAATATCTTGTGCAGCGTGGGCCAGCGTTCGGGTTCGGCGTTGATGATGGCCGCCAGGTCATAGACCAGCTCCTCCTCCGACCAGGAAGCAATCTTCTCGCTCTCGCCCCAGGTGGGGAACAGGTCGGCCGCGCCTACGGTAAGCAGCTCGGTCTGCATGCGCTCGTCAAAGCCCTCCGTGCCGGTGTCATACTCCAGGGTAATGTTCACCGCTTCTTCGATGGCCGCTTTGATGGGGTCGTTCTGCATGCCGACTTCATCGTCCACGCTGTTGCCGAACTGCGCGAAGCGGATGTTGACCTGCTCGCGCCCCGCGTTGGCGGAGGCGGCCTCGCCCAGCGCCATGGCCGGCAGCATCATGGACACGGCCAGCACGATGGCCAATACGAGCGTAAACCGGGTTTTCTTCATAAAACTTCCTCCTTGTTGCATTGTTTTTATGGCTCCCGAAGGGCGTCGCGTCCCCGGGCAGACATCATTCCTTAATGGCCCCCAGCGTAATGCCGCTGGTGAAATACTTTTGCAGGAAGGGATACACGCACATGATGGGCACCATGGCGCAGATGATGGTGGCCATGCGCAGCGCCATAGGCGGCGGGAGCTGCATGCCCAGGCCGACCGCTCCGTTGCGCACCTGGTTCATCATCGTCTGGTCGACCAGCATGCGGCGCAGGACCCAGGCGAAGGGCTGCAGGTTGGTCTTGTTGGAGATGAACATCATGTAGTTATAGTAATCGTTCCAGTTGATGACCGCGATGAACAGCGCGATGGCGGCCAGCATGCTGCGGCTGACGGGAATGACCACGCGGAAGAATACGCCGATTTCGGTACACCCGTCCAGCAGCGCGGCCTCCTCCAGCGATTTGGGCACGGAGTAGGAATAGTAATTGCGCATGATGATAAAGTAGGTGATGTTCAGCGCGCCGGGAATGACCATGACCCAGTAGGTGCGCAGCAGATGCAGGTCCTTATAGAGCATGTACTGGGGAATCAGGCCGCCGGTGAAAAAGAGGTTGAAGACGACCAGCGCGTTGATGAGCTTCATGCCCCGGATGTACGTTTTGCTGACCCCATAGGCCATGCTGGCGGTGACCAGCACGCTGAGCGTCGTGGCCAGCACCGTCTTGCTGACGGAAATCCACATGCTGTTGACGAAGCTGCGCGTGCTGAAGATGGCCTTGTAATACTGCAAGTCAATGCCGCCGGTCGGCCAGAGCATCAACCCCCCCTTGACAAATTCCTCATAGGGCGTTACGGAGGCAACCAGCACGTACCACATCGGCCATACGCACAGCAGCGCAAAGAGCACGCAGAAAAGCACCACGAACACGTCGTAGAAATTAAAGCCCAGCGCCTGCCGCATGCCGCGCCGGTGTTTCACCGGCTGCTTGTTCGTCGTGGTAGAGAGTCCTTGCATATGGGAATGCCTCCTTTCTAGAAGATGCCCTGCACGTCCAGCTTTTCCACAAACCGGTTGGCGATGATGACCACAATCAGGCCCATGGTGTTGAGCACGAGGTTCATCGCCGTGGAGAGCTCGAAGTCGGTGCCCGCCCCGCCCAGGCTGATGCGGTAAATGTAGGTGGACAGCACGTCGCCGGTGGAGAGCACGTAGTTGTTATAGAGGTTGTATACCTGGTCAAAGTTGGAAATGAAGAGGCTGGCCAGCTGCAGAATCAGCATAATCATGACGCTGGGCAGGATACGGGGCAGGGTGATGTGCAGGAGCATATCCTTGCGGTTCGCCCCGTCGATGGCCGCGCTTTCGTACAGCGCCGGGTCGATGCCGGAAATGGCGGCCAGGTAGACGATGGTGTGATAGCCGGCGGTTTTGATGACGTTGGTAACCACCAGGATGCCGCGGAACAGGTCCGGCCGCTTGAGAAAGTCAATCGGCTCGCCGCCCATTTTCACAATGACCTGGTTGACCACGCCGCCCACGTCCGCCGAGGAGGGGAATTCCAGGAATACCTGCACCAGGCCCGCGAAAATGACCCACGAGAGGAAGTAGGGCAGATACACGAATGTCTGCACCACCGGCTTGAGGCGGCGCAGGCGGATTTCGTTTATCATCAGCGCCAGAAACACGGTAAAGGTGAAGCCGAACGCGAGGTTATAGACGTTGATGATGACCGTGTTGCGAAATGCCCGGAGAAAGTTCGGGTCGCGCAGCATTTCCTCAAAATGTTCCAGGCCCGCCCACGGACTGCCCCATACGCCCAGGCGCGGCGAATAGTCCTTAAAGGCCAGCTGAATGCCGTACATGGGGCCGTAGTTGAACGTGAGCATAAACAGCAGGCCCGGCAGCACCAGCAAATACACAAACCAGTACTTGCGCATGTAGGCGGTAAAGCGTTTCCAGGTCCCCTGCATGCCCGGCGGATGCAACATACCCGCTTTTTGCGTCATAACTCATCCCCCTGACAAATTTATTAGCTAATAATGCGAGCGCCCTTTCCAGTTTTTTGATGACATTCGGCCGGAACCTCTTGACTTTTATTAGCCGCTTATGGCAAAATGATTCTGCGATTCCTATTGTGCCTATACTATACCAGCAAATCTCAGGGGTGTCAAGCACAAATGGTGAATTCAGCAGCGGTATTTTGTCTGGTTTGTCTCAATCGCCGCGCACGTTTCATTACTAATATTATTTCTGCATATTAGCACGGATTCCTGCCGGCGACACGGAAATTCCCGGACGGCGGCCAGCCGGACACGGGCGCAAAGGGGTGGATGTTCCATGAAACGCATCGGATTTCTGGGCTACGGCCTGCGGTCCGAAACCATGATGAAGGCCTTCCGTTCGCTGGAAGCGGATATCTGCGTGGCCGCGGTGGCGGACCCGCGCCATGAAGCCATTGCGCCTTCCCTGCGGGACGACGCATATTTCGCCGCCACGCGCTGGTATGCGGATGCGGAAACGCTGCTGGCGCGCGAGGAGCTGGACGGCGTCTGCATCGGCACGCGCTGTCCCCTGCACACGCCCCTCGCCTGCCGGGTGCTTGCGCTGGGCATTCCGCTCTTTCTGGAAAAGCCCGTATGCATCAACCGCGAACAGTACGAGCAGCTGCGCGCCGCCGCCCAGGGGCGCGAGGACCGGGTGGTGGTCAGCTTCCCGCTGCGCCTTTCCACCATCACGCAGGAGATGAAGCGCATTGTGCAAAGCGGCCGGCTGGGCCGCCTGACCATGGTGCAGGCCATCAACAACGTGCCCTACGGCAGCGTCTATTACCACAGCTGGTATCGCGACCCGGAGCAGACGGGCGGCCTGTTCCTGCAGAAGGCCACCCACGATATGGACTATATCCACTTCCTGACCGAAGAGCTGCCCGTCTCCGTCAGCGCCAAGACGGCCAAGCTCTACTACCGGGGCGACCGGCCCGCCGGGCTGCATTGCCCCGACTGCGAGGAATACTACACCTGCCGCGAAAGCAGCTATGTGGTGCGCCACCTATTAAAGGAAGACGTCCAGGGCGACGCGTGCTGCTTTGCCCAGGACACGGGCAACGAGGACGGCGCCGCCATGCTCCTGACCACGCAAAGCGGCATGATCATCACCTACAGCCAGAACTTTACCGTCAAGAAGGGCGCGGGACGCCGCGGCGCGCGGCTGATTGGCACCGAGGGCAGCGCGGAGTTCGACTTTTACAGCGCGCAGATTCGGGAGGACCATTATCTCACGCCTCAGACGGTCACGCGCAGCTTCCAGTTCCCGGCGGGCAACCACTTCGGCGGCGACGAGGCGCTGGCCCTGGAGTTTCTGCGCGTCATGGACGGGCAGGCGTCCCGTTCGGACCTGACCGCCGGCCTTGCCAGCGCGGCCGTCTGTCTCGCCGCCAAGCAGGCGGATGCCCAGGGGCGCTTTGTCGCCGTCGACTATTGAGAAGGAGAATACGCCATGCTGGTGAATCTGACCGATATCCTCGCCAACACCCGTCGGGACGGCTATGCCGTGGGCCTTTTCAACTGCACCACCCTGGAAATGACGCGCGGCATCATCGCCGCGGCGGAGGCGCTGCGCTCGCCGGTGATCATCGGCCCGGCGGAAAGCCTCCTGCCCGGCGCGACGCTTGCCGAATATGCCGACATGATGCTGGGCATCGCGCGGCGCGCGAGCGTGCCGGTCGCGCTGCACTTCGACCATGGCTTCACCCCCGCCCTGGTGGAAGAAGCCATCGACCTCGGCTTCACCTCCGTCATGTACGACGGCAGCATGCTGCCCTTTGACGAAAACGCGCGCCGGGTCCGCGCCCTGGCGGAAAAAGCGCACGCCGCCGGCTGCTCGCTGGAGGCGGAAATCGGCCATGTGGGCTCGAACGGCTCGGCGGAGGCGGAAAGCGAAGCCTCGATGTATACCGAGCCCGCCGAGGCGCTCGCCTTCGCGCGGGAAAGCGGGTGCGACGCGCTGGCCGTCGCCATCGGCACCGCGCACGGCGTGTATGCGAAAACGCCGAAGCTGGATTTGGAGCGCCTGCGCGCCATTGCGGCGGTATGCCCCTGCCCGCTCGTCCTGCACGGCGGCAGCGGCCTTTCTCCGGAGGCCTTCCGCGCCTGCATCGACGGCGGCATCTCCAAGGTCAACATCTTTACGCACAACAACCTGGCCGCCGCGCGCGCCGCGCACGCCCACTTTTCCGAAAACACCGGCGCGTTTGAATTGATGCCCCACATCGTCGAGGCCGTCCGGCAGGAAACCATGCGCCACATCCGCATCTTCCGCAGCGACGGGAGGGCCTGAGCATGCCGGCCGTACTTTCCCGCGGCGCGCCCTGCCTGGCGGCGCTGGATGTGGGGACCACGTCGGTCAAGGCGTGCCTGTTCTCGCCTTCGCTGCGCCTGCTGGCCTGCCATGTCGAGGAATACGCCCTGGACGCCCGGGGCGAGCGCGTGGAGGCGGGCGCGGAGCGCTACCTGGAAGCCGCCCGCCGGGGCCTCGGCGCCGTTTTGAAAGCCGCGCCGGGTTTCCGCCCGGCCGCGCTGGGCCTGACGACGCAGGGAGAAACCCTGGTGCCCGTGGACGCCGCCGGCCGGCCGCTCCGCCCCTGCCTGGTCTGGCTGGACGGGCGCGCGCAGGCGCAGGCGGAGACGCTTGCGCGCGAGCTGGACGGGCAGCGGTTTTACGAGACGACCGGCCTGCCGCAGATGGACGGCGCGCTGCCGCTGGCCAAGGCGCTGTGGCTGGCGCAGAACGAGCCGGACGTTCTGGCCCGCGCGCACAAGCTGCTCCTGCTGGAGGATTATTTCCTCTGGAAGCTCACCGGCCGCTTTGCCACCGAACCTTCGCTGCAGACCTCCACCGGCTGGTACGATATCCGCCGCGACGGCTACTGGCCGCAGGCGCTGGCGCTCGCGGGCCTGCGCGCCGACCAGCTCCCCGAGCTTCTGGCGTGCGGCCAGCGCGCGGGCGGGCTGACGGCCGAAGCCGCGCGCTTCCTGGGCCTTCCGCAGGGGCTTCCGGTCGTCGCCGGCGCCATGGACCAGACGGCGGCCGCGCTGGCGGCCGGCTCCGACCGTCCCGGCGCGGTCACGGAAACCACGGGCACGGCGCTGGTCATGACCGCCTGCACCGACGCGCCGGTCTTTCCGCGCCAGAGGCGCGTCACCGTGTACCGGCACGCGCTGCCCGGGCAGTATCTCTATCTGCCCATCGGCAAAACCGCCGGCATGGCGCTGCGCTGGTTTCGGGACGCGTTCTGCCCGGATTTGCCGGCGGGAAGCGACGGCTTCGCCGCGCTGGACCAGGAGGTCGCCGCGCTTCCCCTGGGCAGCGAGGGCGTCGCGTTCCTGCCCTTTCTGGCCGGCGCGCCGGACCAGGACGCATGCCCCGGAGCGCGGGGGGTCTTTTATGGCGCGCGCCTGTCCACCACGCGGGCGCATTTTGCCCGCAGCGTAATGGAATCGACGGCCTGCATGATACGCGATTTTCTGGAAGACCTGCGCGGGCTGGGCTGCCCCGTGCAGGACATTCGCGCGCTGGGCGGCGGGGCGCGCAGCCCCGTCTGGCTCCAGATAAAGGCCGATATCTGCGGCCGCGTCTTTCGCGTGCCGGCGTGCACGGAAGCCGCCGCGCAGGGCGCGGCGCTGTTGGCCGGCTGGGGAAGTGGCCTGATTCCGCGCGGCGAAAAGCCGGCGGACGGCGAAGAGACGGCGTTCCTGCCGGATCCCTCGCGCGCCGCGGACGGCGAGCGGGCTTACGCGCTGTACCGCAGGCTCTACGATACCCTGCGGCCGCTGTTTGACCGGGCGCCGGAGAGCGCGCCCGGGCCGGACATCCCGGAATGATTAAGGAGGCATTGCGATGAAGTTGCAAACCAAACCCCGCCTCGGCGTCCTCGCTTTGATGCTCGAGGGCTATGAGCCGTTGTTCCCGGGCATCACCGCCCGGCAGCACGCCTATGTGGAAGAAGTCATCGCCTCGCTGGACGGCGTGGCCGATTTTGTGTTTCCCCGGGTGGCGCTGAACCAGGCCGACATCGAATCCCTCGTCGTCCAGTACAACGCGCAGGACCTGGACGGCATCCTCATTCTGCTGCTGAGCTATTCGCAGGGCCAGTATCTGGTGCGCGCCGTGCAGCGCAACGCGCTGCCGCTGGCGCTGGCGCTGGTGCAGCCGGACGAAACCGTGGGGGATGATTTTGAAGAGCTGGAGCTGACGGTCAACCAGGGCATCCACGGCTCGCAGGACAACGCCAACTGCCTGATGCGCGCGGGCGTTCCCTGTGCCTACTTTGCCGGAAGCCGCAAAAACGGCGAGCTGGCCGCGTTTGTCGGCGACTTCGCCACGGTGGCGCACACGCTGCGCGCCATGCGCCGCATGCGCATCGGCGTGATCGGCCGCCTGGCCGGCATGGGCGACGTGGTGACCGACGACATGGCCGTCTATCGGAAGCTGGGGCCGGAATTCCGGTACGATTCCATCGGCACGGTGCGCCGCCTGTGCGCGGAGGTATCGGACACGCACATCGCGCAGCGCATCGAATACGAGCGCACCCTCTTTGACATCGACCCCCGCATGCCGCCGGAACGGCACGCCGAGTCCGTGCGCATGTACCTGGGCATCAAGGCGTACCTGGAGCAGGGCGGCTATGCCGGATACACGATGCACTTTGAAGAATTCGGCGCGGACGGGCGCTTCGTCCATTTGCCGTTCCTGGCCGCTTCCAACCTGATGGCGGAGGGCTACGGCTACGCCGCGGAGGGCGACGCGACCTGCGCCATGCTCATGGCCGTCATGATTCGGCTGTGCGGCCGCGCCAACTTCAGCGAAATGTACATGATGGACCTGGCGCGCGAGGCCATTCTGATGTGCCACGCGGGCGAAGGCAACTGGGCCATGGCGCGCAAGGACCGCAAGCCGTTTCTGATGGACAGGGTGTTTGGCGAAGGCGGGCTGGACAATCCGCCGACGCCCATCTTCGCGCAGGAGCCCGGGCCAGCGGCGGTGATGAGCCTGGCGCACGTGGGGGGCGAACGCTTCCGGCTTGTTTATGCGCCCGGCGAGGTGCTGGACAAGGGCGATCTGCGCCGCTGCGACATGCCCTACCTCTTCTTCCAGCCGGGCAGCGGCGTGCGCGCCTGCGTCACCGCATGGCTGGAGCAGGGCGGCACGCATCACGAGGTCATCGTCCAGGGCGACCCAATTGCGCGCGTGCGCCTGTGGTGCCGCCTGGCCGGCATTGAATTTGTCAGGGTGTAAGCTGCAACATGCAAAGGAGGTATGCGGCATGATACGGAATATTCGTCTTTCTCTTTCTGATCTTCTGGGGCAGGCGTATACCGCGGCGGTATGCCGCGCGCGCGCGGCGCTGACGGGCGAACCCTGCGAGCGGCTGACCGCGCTGGCGGATGAAAAGGTGGACTTCTATCCGCCGGCATTTGCCGCGCGGCAGGAAGCGCTGATGGCGCGCGTGGGCGAGCGCGTGGCCGCCCCGCTGGAAAGCGGCGAGGCGGGCGCGCCCACGGCGTCCTACCGCAAGGCGCAGCACAGCGACGCCGCGCCGCTGTCGGCCCTGGGCGCTTTCCGCGTCGGCGAGGACGGACGCCTGTATTTTACGGGAAAGAGCGAGCATTATCAGGTCCCGCTCGGGCATGATTTCCCGGGCTACGCGCTTGTCGAGCGCGCCCGGCAGCTGGGGATTCCCAACGCCACGCACAACAACACGCGCGGCTTCATCACCCGGACCCTGGAAAAGCGCCTGGTCGCGGCGGCCAACGGCCTTGCGCCCGACGATCCCGCGCTGGAGCGGGTCATCGCAGCCCGGGAGCCGGGCGTGCTCAGCTGCGTGCTGAACCTGGAAACGGGGTCGCTGGCGGTCGAAGCGGCGCTGAAGATGATGCTCGCCCGCTTTTACAGCCTGGACGGCGCCCCCGCTCCCTACGCAGGGCGCACGCCCGTGTTCCTGGTGATGGCCGACAATGCGGGCGGCCTGGCCGGCAACTACCACGGCACCACCATCCTGGCCCAGACGCTGCGGGGCCTGTGGCCGCAACTGCTGCAAAAGGCCGAAAGCACGGGGATGTACCGGGTGGTCGCCGTGCCCATCAACGACGAGCCGGCGTTTGCGAAGGCGCTTGAGACCTACAATACGCCGCCCTTTAAGGTCGCCGGGTTCTGCCATGAAATCCTGATGATGAATTATGGCGGCATCCGCCTGCGGGAGAGCTATCTGCAGGCCGCCTATCGCCTCTGCCATGCTTCGGACACGCCCGTGCTGTGCGACGAAATCCAGTCCTGCGCATGGTATGACGGGCTGTTCCTGTTCCGCCAGTACGGCCTGGCGCCTGACTTTGTGTCCGTGGGCAAGGGCTTCCCGGGCGGGCTGTATCCGGCCAGCCGCCTGCTGTGCAGCGGCAAATACGATTGCCTCAGCCAGTTCGGCGCGCTGGTCACCAACGGCCAGGAGGAGCTGGCCAGCCTTGCGTACCTGGTGACCATGGCTTTCCTCCAGGCGAACGGGCCGGACGTTCAGGAAACGGGCAGAATGTACCACGAGCAGATGGTCGCGCTGGCGGCCGCCTATCCCGCGCTGTGCGAGGGCGCTGCCGGAGACGGGCATATGACGGCGTTGTGCTTCCGAAGCGTGGAGGACGTGACGGCGTTTTGCCGGCGCATGAACCAGGAGCATTGCGTGGACATCAGCGCCCAGACCTATAAGCCCAACTGTCCGCCCACCGCGCTGGCCAAGCTGCCGCTGATTACGACGCCGTCGATTGTGGCGCTGCTGCTTGCGCGCTTCCGCGAGGCGCTGGACGGCATGGCACGAGAGGGGGCGCAGGCATGAGCGAACCCGTTCGCTTCGGGGTCATCGGCTGCGGGCTGATGGGGCGCGAGTTTGCCAGCGCTTCCCTGCGCTGGCTGCACCTGCAGGGAGACCTCCCGCGGCCCGTGATTGTCGCGGCCTGCGACACCTCGGCCGATAATCTCGCCTGGTTCCGCCGGGTGCCGGATACCCGGTACTTTTACGACGATTATCGCCAGATGCTGGCCAACCCCGAAATCGACGCCGTGTACTGCGCCGTTCCGCACCACCTGCACGCGCAGATATACGGCGACATCATCCGCGCCGGCAAGCATCTGCTGGGGGAAAAGCCCTTTGGCATGAACGCGGAGGATTTCGCGCGGATTGAAGCGGCCATGCGGGAGCATCCGGAAGTGTTCGTGCGCTGCACGAGCGAGTTCCCCTATTATCCCGCGGTGCAGCAGATGGTCCAATGGTACCGGGAGGGCGCGTTCGGCCAGATTATCGAGGCGCGCTTTGCCATCCGGCACAGCTCGGACATGGACCTGAACAAGCCCATCAACTGGAAGCGCACAAAGGCCGCCAACGGCGAATACGGCTGCATGGGCGACCTGGGCATCCACACCCAGCATCTCCCCTTCCGCCTGGGCATCCGCCCCCTGACCGTCAGCGCGCAGCTGGCCAACCTCGTCCCTTTCCGGCCCGGCCCGGACGGGACGCCCGTGCCCTGCGAAACATGGGACAACGCCATCCTGCTCTGTGCCGCCCGGAACGACGCGGGCGACCGTTTCCCGCTGCAGATGGAAATGAAGCGCATGGCCCCCGGCTGCACCAACACGGTGGAATACGAAATATACGGGCTGAACCTGTCGGCCCGCTTCACGACGGACGACCCCAACGCCATCCGCTACACGCAGACGGTGGGCCGCGAACAGGCCTGGGCGCGCCTGGTCGTGGGGCAAAAGACGCTGTATCCCGTGATTACCGGCGGCATCTTCGAGTTCGGCTTTTCCGACTCGCTCCTGCAGATGTTTGCGGCTTTTGTCAGCGAGCTGCGCGGCCTGCCCTGCCCCTTCGGCTGCTTCACGCCTGACGAAGCGCGCCTGAGCCACCGCCTGCTCACCGCCGCGCTGCAGGCCCATGAGCAAAGCCGCGTCGTCTCCCTGTAACGCCCAGGCCGGACCGCTGATGGCCGTGTGCCGTCCCTGGCAGACTGTTGAAGCCCCCATTGGGAAGGCTTGGAGGGCCGAAGCCCTCCAAATACAATCCGAACCCGGCGACATGTGCGGCGGGTTCGGAAGCCTTGCGCAGCAAGGTTTCCCTGCGCGTTTCCCCGGCCGCGCCCCCAGGCGCAGGGGAAACGTGTCCTGGCGGAAAATGCCGGCGAAGCCGGCCTTTTTCGACAAGCGAAAGACCGTCGACAAGCCCTTGTCGACGGTCAAAGGGACGGCTGTAAGCCGTCCCTCTGAATTTTCCCATCTCAACGCTCCGGCGCGTTTTTACGGATTGACCACGTTCTGCGCCGCGCCGCGCAACCAGGCGGCGAGGTTTTCCACCGCGATATCCATCAGGCGCTGGCGGCTCTCCCGGGGCGCCCAGGCAATATGCGGCGTAATCAGGCAGTTGGGCAGGGCCAGGAGCGGGTTGTCCGGCAGCGGCGGCTCCACCGCCAGCACGTCCAGCCCCGCGCCGGCCACCTTGCCGGAGGCAAGCGCCTCCGCCAGGTCCGCCTCGTTGACGAGCGGGCCGCGGGACGTATTGAGCAGCAGCACGCCGTCCTTCATGCGGGCGATGCTTCCGCGATGGATGATGTTCTGCGTCTGCGGCGTGAGCGGGCAATGCAGGCTGATGACGTCGCTGCGCGCCAGCAGCTCCTCCAGCGAAACCATTTCCGCCAGCCCGCCGTCCTGCACAAAGCTGTCAAAGGCGACGACCTTCATGCCGAACGCCGCGGCCAGGCGCGCCGTGGCCTGCCCGATGCGCCCGTAGCCGATAACGCCAAAGGTCTTGCCCGCCAGCTCTATCAGCGGCCAGTTCCAATAGCAGAAGTCCGGGCAGCGGCTCCAGTCGCCCGCCTTGACCGACCGGCTATGTTCGCCCACATGATGGCACAGCTCCAGCAGCAGCGCCATGGCGAACTGGGCCACCGCGTCGGTTCCGTAGCTGGGAATATTGCACACGGGGATGCCGTGCGCCTTCGCCGCCGCGATATCCACGACGTTAAAGCCCGTCGCCAGCACGCCGATATAGCGCAGCTCCGGCAGCAGGGCTTCTATGGTTTCGGCGGAAAGCGGGGTTTTGTTGAGAATGACCGCCTCCGCGCCCTTGGCGCGCTGCAGGATTTCGCCGGCATCCGTCCCGAAGGGGGTGCGGTCGTATACCGTCAGTTCGCCCAGGGCTTCAAACCCGCTCCAGCTCAGGTCGCCGGGGTTTTCCGTATAGCCGTCCAGCACTACGATTTTCATCTGTTCTCTCCTTCTCGAAGCTGTGCGATGCTGGCCGCGCCCAATTCGAGCAGGCCGTTGTCGCTGTTCCACATGTTGATTTGCAGGCCGCGCGAAAGCCACGGCTTCAGCGGCGCGGCCGCGCCAAAGTGCACGCCGGCCCACTTGCCTCTCGCCTTTGCGGCCGCCGCGATGCGCTCGAAGGCCGCGACAATCTCCGGGTGGGTAAACTGCCCCAGGATGCCGTAGTCCTGCGTCATATCGTTCGGCCCGATAAAGCCCACGTCGATTCCTTCCACGTCCAGGATGGCCTCGATATTTTCCACGCCTTTGCGCGATTCAATCTGGCACATCAGCAGGGTGTCGTCGTTGGCCTGCGCCATATAGGCCGGGCCGTTCACCTTGCGGAAGTCCGTGTGCGGACGGGAAAGGGATACGCCGCGATGGCCCAGCGGCGCGTATTTGGCGCAGTCCGCCAGCATGCGGGCCTGCTCGGCCGATTCGGTGTTGGGCAGCAGGAGTCCGCTCGCGCCCATTTCCATACACTTCAGCACATGTTCGCGCCGCATCTCGGGAATGCGCACCAGCGCCGGAAAGCCGATGCCGCGCGCCACGGCGATGATGTTCGCCGCCTCCCGGGTGGTAAACGCGCCGTGCTCGCAGTCGATAATGCAAAAGTCAAAGCCGCAGCTTTGCAGAATTTTTCCGATGTCCGGGCTGGCAAAGGTCGTAATCATCGTTCCCAGCACCTGTTCGCCGTTGCGAAGCCGTTGTTTCAAGGATGCCATATCCTCCGTCCCTTCTTTCGTGTTTTCTCCGTATCGCGCCAGGGCGTCGTCCCGCCGCCGCGCTCAGGGCAGGCTGGCCAGGGGCATGCAGTCCACGCGGCAGGCTCCGGACGCGGCCAGCGCTTCCACCTCGGCCCGGGCCGGCAGCGCCATGCCGATTGCCCCGCGCCGCTTGATGACCAGCGTGCCCGCGCTGTTGCAGAAGGCCGCCAGCGCCTTGAGCGGCATCCCCTCCTGCAGGCCCACGCACAGCGCTGCCGCCAGCGTATCGCCCGCCCCTGTCGGGTCCACGGGCTCCTCGTCGATGCCCGCGGCGATGGCCGCCTGTCCGTCGATGCTCAGCACCGCGCCGTCCTTATCGCGCGTAAGCGCCACCGCGCGCGGCCCCATCGCATGCAGCGCCCGCAGCACGTCCCCGATGCTCGTCTGCCCGGTCAGGAATTGTCCCTCGCTGAGCGTGGGGGCAACGATGTCCGCGTTGCGCACGGCCCAGAGCATGCGTTCGCGCGCCTGGCTGTCGCGGGACAGCTCGTGGCGGATGTTGGGATCAAAGGAAACGAGCACGCCCTTTGCCCGCGCAATCTCCACCAGCCGCTCGCAGGTCCCGCGCATCTGCGGCGTCAGCTCCAGCAGCATGCCCGGAAAATGCACCGCGTACGCGCCGGCCACATACGCCTCGTCCAGCTCGTCCGCGCTCAGCAGGCTGCCCACCGAATGCTTCCGATAATACTGATAGTTGCGCCCCTCCGGCAGGTATTCCAGAAAGGCCAGGCCAATCTGCCCCTCGTCCGATACGATGACGTGCGACATATCCACGCCCTGCTCCCGCAGCGTCCGCGTGACCATGCGGCTGAGGCTGTCGTTGCCCACCTTTCCGATGAAACCGCACCGTGCGCCCAGCAGCGTCGCCGCGCAGGCGAAGATGCCCGCCGAGCCGCTGGCCGTCTTAATCACCGCGCCCGCGTCCTCGATGCGCATTCCCTGGCGCTCTGGCACCAAATCCACCAGCAGTTCGCCCAGAGCCAGTATGGGTTCCCTTTCCTGAGGGCCGGCGTTGCTCGCGCTCAATTTCATGGTTTCCGCACCACTTTCTTTCTTTTTCGTCGCGGAATATTAGTAATAATAAGAAAATATAAATAATATCCTATGCTCTTAGTATATCGAACTACCGCCGGAATGTCAAGAAAAAACGCAGAAGATGCGCGTATTATTTTAGGGTGAAAGAAAGCAAACCCGATTGACAATCGCCAGCAATCCTGTATAATATTAGTCATGAAAAGACAAGGAGGGAACTTGCATGAAAAAGGCCACCTCCCAGGATGTTGCGGCGCTGGCAGGCGTTTCGCAGGCGACCGTATCCCTGATTCTGAATAACAGCACCAAGATTACCTTCAGCAACGAAACCCGCGAGCGCGTGCTGGCGGCGGCGCAGCAGCTGAACTACCAGCTGCCGCCGCGCAGAAAGGCGCGCACGCAGGCCGGTACGACGCGCATGCTCCTGGTGCTCACGCCCACGCTGACCAACCAGTATTATTCGGAAATTATCCAAACCATCGAGGAATACGCGGACAGCCTGGACTATCGCGTCATCGTGTGCAATACGTTCCGCAAGCCCGAGCTGGAGAAGTTTTATCTCAACACCTTTGTCGGCGCCCATGTGGACGGCATCATCTACACCTTTTTGCCCAGCTTCCCCCGGCTGATAGAAACCATTTCCGATACGCTGCCCACCGTCATCATCGGCGAAAAGCACGACGAGCTGAGCGTTTGCTCCATTGAGCTGCGCAACGCCACGGCGGGCGCGCTGCTGGCCGAACATCTCTACCAGCTCGGCCACCGCCGGCTGGTGTTCATCTCCACGCCCTTCAACCAGCTCTCGCTCGCGCGCAGCCAGCGCCTGGAAGGCATTCGCCGCCAGCTGGAGGCGCACGGCGTTCAGGACGGGCTCGAGGTGCTCTCGGCCGACCGCAGCGCGGAGGCCGACACGCCGGAGGACGGCCTCCCCTACGAATACAACGTCGGACGCGCCCTGACCGCGGAGCTGATTCGCCGGCACAGCCGCGCCACCGCGCTCATCGGCGTCAACGACATGACGGCGCTGGGCATCCTGGCGCAGCTGACCGCGCAGGGCATCCGCGTGCCCGGCGACATCTCGGTCTGCGGCTTTGACAATATCTTTTCCTCCGCCATTACCACGCCCAGCCTGACCACCATTGACCACCACCTGCGCACGCGCTGCCAGGCGGCCGTGGACATGGTGACCTCCCGTCCCGCGCCGTCCGCGCTGCCCGTCCCGTTCGTCAACAAAATCGAGTATACGCCGCAGCTCATCGTGCGCGCTTCCACCGGCAGGGCGCGGACCAGCGGGTCGGAGAGCCCCTCCCCATAAGGAGCGCATATCGGGCGCCCGGCCTCGATGCGCCGCCTGCGCCCGGCGAGCCGGCAGAACGTCATGGCGCGGCCCGCCCCGCCCGCGCGGTCCTACGGGGACTGGGGTTCGTCAAAGGAGGCCGTCTGGTGTCCGACGGCATACTTTCCCGAGGAAAAATGGGACAGCATTGCCGCCTCAAACGCCTCCTGGTTTCCGTCCTCCAGCGCCCGTACGATGGCCTCGTGCTTGGCAATGGTATTCCCCATATGGCGCATCTTGCTTTCCACCTGGAAGCTCTCGTCCACGCTCCATATGCACACCATCAAATCGTGCAGCGCCTGATTGTCGATTCGGGAAAACAGCGCCATGTGAAAGTCCTTGTCGTCGGCGTGAAAGTATATCCCCGCCGCCCACTGGCTCTTGATGCGCTCCAGAATCGCGCGTATATTGCGTATATCCTCGGCCGTCATGGTCTGAAAAGCCTCGCGCATGTAGGAAAGCTCCAGCTTCTTCCGCACGTCCAGCAGCTGCGGGATGATGCGCTTGTTCCCCCGCGCCGCGCAAAACAGCGCGTTGGACATGATATCCTCGCACGAGAAGGGCTGCAGCACATTGCCCTTGCCCGGACAGCCGCTGATGACGCCCATCAGCGTAAGCCCCTTGAGCGCCTCCCGCAGGATATTGCGGCTGACGCCGTACTGCTCGCAGAGCGTCTGTTCCGGGGGCAGCGCGTCGCCGGGCTTCAGATTGTTTTCCAGGATATAGGCGCGCAGCTTTTTATAGACCTGCTCGTATCGCGTTTCGCTCTTTGGTTTTTGCATGCCCAGTCCTCCAGGTTCTCTTATAACAGTATACACGCCGTTTGCGGATTTGTCCACACTTTGTTGAACGTTTTGTTCACGCGGAGAAAACGATTTGTAGAACAAATACCACCCTCCTGTCAATGAATAACCGCACACGCCGGTCAAATTGCAAAATTTTTACGCCAAAATATTCAAAAGCGCTATTGATATTGTAGTACAAACATTATATTGTATAGTTCCCAACAGCGAAATAGCGGCAATTCATACTACAAATAAGCCACAAGGACGTTTGCTTCGGCGCCTCTTCGGGCAGAAGGGGCAAGAAACGCGGCAGTATGGAGTTCATCTCCATAAAAATAAGCACTGCAGACAAAAAGGAGGCTTTCCCATAAAGAAACTTGCGCGAATGCTGTGCATGACGCTGGCCGTCGTCCTGCTGCTGTCCTCGCTTGCCTTCGCAAGCGCGGAGGAGGAAAAGGTGTTCAACCTGGTCACCTCCAGCAACTCCATCGCGACGAAGCTGGACGCCGTGTGGGTCAACCGCGGAGACCTGTTCAAGACGCTCGTCTTCCGCAGCCTGTTTCTGCCCGACACGACGCTGACGAACCTCTCGCCCGACCTTGCGGCCTCCTACACGGTCTCCGACGACAACCTGACCGTCGAGGTCACGCTGAAGGACAACATCTTCTGGCATGACATGGAACCCATTACCGCAGAGGACGTCAAGTGGAGCATCGAGACGGCCCTGAAGGCGGCTTCGCTCAACGCCATCTATTCCACGGCCTTCTCCAACCTGGAGGGCGCCGCCGAGTGGACTTCCGGCGAGGCGGAGGAAATCAGCGGCATCACGATTGACGGCAACGTCGTCACCTTCCAGCTCGCGCGGACCTCCTCCACGTTCCTGCCCATCCTCGGCCAGTTCGCCATCCTGCCCAAGCACTGCCTGGAGGACGTGGATCCCCTCGAGCTGCACAACGACGATTTCTGGCAGATGCCCGTCGGCAGCGGCATGTACAAGGTGGCCGAGTTTAACCCGGGCAACTATGTGGTCTACGAGCGCTTTGAGGGCTACGAGGGCGAGGCGCCACAGTTTGACCGGATGGTGCTCAGCGCCGTGGGCGACTACACCATCGCCGCCAGCCTCGGCGACGTGGACTACATGATTTCCAGCAATCCCGACCAAATCAATTCCCTCAACGAAATGGAGCACATGACGCAGTTCCCCGTGCCCATCAACTACTACCGCTACGGAAGCCGAGATGTACGACGCGCTGGAGCGGGTGAACCTGGCGGCCTTCATCCGTGAAAACGGCGGCCTGGACAAGGTCATTTCCGAAGATGCCAGCAACCTCTCCGGCGGGCAGAAGCAGCGGCTCGCGCTGGCCATCAACCTGGTGGCCAACAAGGACGTCTACATCTTCGACGAAGCCACCAGCAACATCGACATAGAAAGCGAAGCCATCATCATGCGCAACATCCGGGCGCTGGCCGCCTCCAGGTCGGTCATCGTCATCTCTCACCGCCTGGCAAACGTGGCGCCGGCCGACCGGATTTACTTCATGGAGGCCGGCGAGGTCAGGGAAAGCGGCGCCCATGCGTCCCTCATGGCGCTGGACGGCGGCTATGCCAGGCTGTACACCGCGCAGAAGCGCCTGGAAGAAGGCTATAAGGAGGCGAATGCGTCATGAAAAGCCACCCCAAGCCGCTCCGCCGCAGCGGGGCGAATATCATGGCGAATCTCATCCTGCTGCTGGGAAGCCTTTCGTATATCATGGTGCTTGCGGTCATCAACGGTTCCGCCGGCTTCGTCTCCGCCATGGGCGTAACGCTGTTCGGGGCCATCGGCATCGCCAAGGCGTTGGGCGAGCCCGTTGCGCTCTCTTACGGCATGATTGGCGCGCTTGCCATCCTGTGCGGCGCAGTGCGCGGCGTGCTGCGCTTTTTTGAGCAGTACGGCAATCATTTCATCGCCTTCAAGCTGCTGGCGGTGCTGCGGGACAAAATCTTCGCCGCCCTGCGGGTGCTGTGCCCCGCCAAGCTGGAGAGCAAGCAGAAGGGCTCCCTCATCGCCATGATTACCTCGGACATCGAGACCCTGGAGGTGTTCTACGCCCACACGGTGTCGCCCATTTGCATTGCGGTCATCGTATCGACGGCGGTGTTCCTGTTCGTGGGGTTTGCGGCCAGCTGGTATCTGGCCTGGATTGCCCTTCTGGGCTATCTGCTCATCGGCATTGCGGCGCCGATGATTTCCTCCGGCAGGCTGAAGGCTTCCGGCGTTCGCTATCGCGCCGAATTCGCCTCCTTCAACGCCTTCTTCCTGGACAGCATCCAGGGCATCCGGGACATCGTGCTCAACAATGCCGGCAGCGCCCGCGCAAAGGAGGTGGGCCGACGCTCCGATGTGCTGCTGGAGGAAACCAGGCGCATGAAGCGCGGCATTGCCAGGGCCGGCGCGGCGACGGAGCTCACCGTGTCGCTGGTTGTCCTCGCCGTGCTGGCAGCCGGCATTGCCCTGGTCGCCCACGACAGGCTCTCCGCGGGCCGGATGATCATCGGCGTGACGGCGGTATTCGGGTCCTTTGGCCCGGTCATCGCCATCTCCGCGCTGCCCGGAAATCTGACGCAGACCTTTGCCAGCGGCGACCGGGTGCTCAGCCTGCTGCGCGAAGCGCCTGCCGTCACGCCCGTGGAAAACGGCAGAACATTCGATTTCGAACATCTTACCGTGAACGATTTGTCCTTTTCCTACGACGGGCAGGCGCAGGTTCTGCAGGACGTCTGCATGCGGGCGGACAGCGGCGAAATCGTCGGCATCGTGGGCGAATCCGGCTGCGGCAAGTCCACCCTGCTCAAGCTGCTGCTGCGGTTCTGGCAAAAAGACCGCGGCACCATCGCCTACAACGGCATAGACGTGGATGAAACAGACACGGCCAGCCTGCTGGACAACGTGACCATGGTCAGCCAGTCGACGTATCTGTTTGACGACACCATTGAAGAAAACCTTCGCATCGCCAAGCCCGGTGCGACCCGGGAGGAAATGGAGGCGGCCTGCCGCATGGCTTCGGTGCATGAATGCATCCTCTCCCTGCCCGAGGGCTATCGGACCCGCGCAGGCACGCTGGGCGGGAATCTGTCCGCGGGCGAAAAACAACGCATCGGCCTGGCGCGGGCGTTTCTGCGCGGCAGCGGCCTGATTCTGCTGGACGAGCCGACCAGCAACGTGGACAGCATCAACGAAGGCATCATCCTCGCAGCCCTGAAGGAACAAAAGCGGCGCAAGAGCATCATTCTGGTCTCGCATCGCGAGTCGACCATGTCCATTGCAGAGCGTGTCTACCGTGTGGAGAAGGGCAGGCTGTATGAGCAGACGTAATGCGCAAAGCAAGCGCGAACGGGAAAAACAGATTGTCGCGCTGATGATTGGCCTTTATTGCAAAAGCAAGCACGGCGCAAAGGGGTTGTGCCCCGATTGCTCGGCGCTGCTGCAATACGCAGAGGCGAGGAGCGAGCGCTGTCCCTTCATGGAGACAAAGACCTTCTGTTCCAACTGCCGGGTACATTGCTACAAGCCGGCCATGCGGGAGAAAATCCGCCAAGTCATGCGGTTTTCCGGGCCGCGGATGCTCTTTTACCATCCGATGCTGGCCATCCGTCATGTGGTGGAAAGCAAACGGGAAAAAAGAAGGGAGAAGAAAAATGAAAAAGTGTAAAAAGGCGTTTTATGTGGTGCTGGGTTGTCTGGGCCTCGGATTGGGCGCTGTCGGCGCAGTGGTGCCCATGCTGCCGGCTTTTCCCTTTTTGATGGTGGCGGCCTTCAGCTTTGCCAAGAGCTCCCAGAAACTGCATACCTGGTTTATCAACACCGGCCTGTATAAGAAAAATCTGGAAAGCTACGTGGCCGGAAAGGGCATGACAAAGGCCGCCAAGGCGCGCGTCATGGCGACGATTACGCTGCTGATGTCGGTTGGCTTCGTGATGATGCTGCTCAAGGCGCTGTACGTGCCGTGCATCATCCTGGGCTGCATCTGGGTATTCCATATCGTTTACTTCCTTTTCGGCGTCAAAACCCTCAAGGAAGCGGCGGCCTGACCCGCGCGCAGGGCGGCAAGCCCGGCGCTTTCGCCGCCGGACACGGCGTTGCGCTGTCCGGGCCTGCGGACGGCCGGCGCTTTCCGACGCTTTTGACCATTTTTGCACAACTCCCTGTACGGATATCTTCTGACGCGCCATGGCGCAGGGCCTCTCCGCCTGCCGGCGCCGTCGCTTCCGCCGCCGCCCCCGACCCGTCGCGCACCCTTGCGGCGTCCGGAAAATCAGCCGCATACGCCTGCCTGCCCAGCGCCCGAAATGGTGTCCTGTGATATAATTTCGGGCGCTGTTTTCTGTCCTTGTGCCATCAATATAATGGACAAAATGCTCTCCCGGAACATCGGCATATCGCCTGGATGCGTACTATAATAGATGGCAAAAGGAGTGTATGCATCATGAGCAATCAATTTCCAACCCTGTTCAGCCCCTGCAAAATCGGCAACGTGGAAATCAAAAACCGCATCTGCAAGGCGCCGCAGACCACCGGCCTGAGCCACATGGACGGCACTGTGTCGGAGCGTTTGGTGCGCTGCTACGAAGACCTGGCCAAGGGCGAGGTGGGCATGATCATCGTGGAGTATGCCTATGTGGACCGGAAATTCAGCAAATCCGCGTCCAATCAGCTGGGCATCTGCGACGATGAGTTTATGGTCGGCCTGGGCTGGCTGGCGGACACCATCAAAAACAACGACTGCGTGCCCTGCATCCAGATTGAGCATTGCGGCCGCCAGCGTTTTTTGGGGCCGCCCATGAAATCCGCCTCTTCCAACCCGTGGCCGCTGATGTATGAGCGGTACGGGCAGGCCGCCATTCCGGAGGAGCTGACCATCGCCGAGATTCATCAGCTCGTGGAGGACTTTGGCAAGGCCGCGTGGCGCGCCAAAACGGCCGGGTTCCAGGTGGTGGAAATTCATGGCGCTCATGGCTACCTGATTACCAACTTCCTCTCCCCCTTTACCAACCAGCGCACCGATTGGTTCGGCGGCAGCAGGGAAAACCGCTTCCGCTTCCTCGAAATGGTCTTCAAGCGCTGCAAGGAGTACGTGGGCGAAGATTTCCCCATCATCGTGCGCCTGAGCGGGACGGACTACGAGCCCAACGGCATGACCATTGAGGACACCATTTACTATGCGAAGCGTCTGGAGGAATTGGGCTGCGCCGCCATCGACGTCAGCGGCGGCGACCACCACCAGATGGTGCATCAGGTGACGCCCATGCAGCTTTCCAGGGGCCACAACGTCTGGGCTGCCGAGGCCATCAAAAAGGAAGTCTCCATCCCCGTATTCGCCACCGGCTCCATCACCCTGCCGGATTACGCCGAGGAAATCCTCGCCAGCGGCAAGGCCGACTTTATCAGCATGGGCCGTCCCCTCCTGGCCGACCCCTATTGGGCGAAAAAGGCCATGGAAGGCCGTCCCGAGGATATCGCCCCCTGCATCCGCTGCAACGAGGGCTGCCTCGACCGGGGCAATCACCTGGGCAAGTCCATCAACTGCACGATGAACCCCACGCTCGGCTTTGAAGACGCGCTGGCTATCCGTCCCGCGCAGACGCCGAAAAAGGTGGCGGTGGTCGGCGGCGGCCCGGCCGGCCTGAAGGCGGCCGACACGCTGGCGCTTCGCGGCCACCAGGTCACCCTCTTTGAAAAAAGAAAGCTGGGCGGCTATCTCCACGAGGCCTCCTATCCGGAGTTCAAGGCGGACATCCGCGACGCGCTGCGGTATCTGACGACGCAGGTCAAAAAGCGGGGCATCGCCATTGTAGAGAAGGCGGCCACCGCCGAGGACCTGAAAGACTTCGACGCCGTGGTGCTCGCCGCGGGCGCCTCCCCGGTCCGGCTTCCCGTTCCCGGCAGCGACCGCGACCATGTGATGCCGGCGGTCGATATACTCACCGCCGAGGCAAAGCAGCCCGCCGGCAGGCTGGTTGTCGTGGGCGGCGGACTCATCGGCACGGAAACGGCGGTGCTGCTCAGCCAGGTCGAAGGCAATCAGGTGACCATCGTCGAAATGCTCCCGGAGATCATGCGGGAATGCAGCGATTGCGACCGGATTGTCTACAGCGATATGATTCGCGAAAACGGCATCCGGGTGCTCACGTCCACGCAGGTTCGGGAAATCAGCGATGCGGGCGTCGTCGTGGAAAAACAGGGACGCCAGGAGACCATCCCGGCGGACTATGTCCTGGTCGCCGTGGGCATGAAGCCGAACAACGACCTGTATCAGGCGCTGAAGGCCATGGGCAAACGCGTCTATAACGTGGGCGACAGCCTGCAAACCGGCAAGATTTACGATGCGATTCATACCGGGTATAAGGCGGCGCTGAAAATCTGAGGGAACATCTTCTTGGGCTGTTTCTGGGGTCAGGCGCTTTCCCTGCGGGACAGGCGTCTGACCTTCCTGTCTTACGCAAAAAAGGAGTGATATCCGTGCGCGATACCCCCATCGACTACCTGTGGTCGTTTGTCATCGGCGGCCTGCTGTGCGCGGCGGCGCAGGGCATCTTCGAGCTGCTGCTGCTGGCCGGCGTTGACTATTCTCTGTCGATTACCCTCATGCTGGCGATTGCCGCGTTTCTCAGCGGCATTTTCACCGTGCTGGAGCAATACCAGAAGCTGGAAGGGCTCGGCGGCTTCGGCGCCATGCTCCCCTTCACCGGGTTTTCCGCGGCCATCGTGGAATTTTCCGCAGCCGCGCTGGACGAGGGAAAGTCCGCCTGGCGCGCCTGCTACCTGGGGCTCCGGTCGGGATTCATCATCTTCGGCGTGGGCCTTCCCTTCGCCCTGCTCGTCGCCCTGCTTCAAAGCATGCTATGAAAGGGGAGCCAGAATCCTATGACGTATCTACAGGCGTTTTTGCTCGGCGGCGCCCTGTGCCTGCTGATCCAGCTGCTGTTCCGGACCACCAAACGCGCCATTGTCACCGTCCTGACCCTGGCGTACTGCATCGGAATCCTGATGACCGCCATGGGATGGATGGCGCCCCTGTCCGACTTTGGCCAGTGCGGGATGTATCTGCTCCTGATTGGCGGAGGCGAGGCGGCCTATTGGGGCATGGTCTCCCTGCTGCAGGGGAATCCCTCCGACATCCTGCGCTATTTGGCGCTGGTGGTATTCTGCTTCGCCATCGGCATCGGCGGCGGCTTTTTGCTGCACGGCAAGCGGAAAAGGAAAATCGCCCCGAAACCATAGCCCCCGCCCCGGGGCGCTGTCAGCGGAAAGACACGTACTTTCCCCGGAGCGCCGAAAGCCCGGCGTGGTCCACGATGCGAAACCCCACGCCCTCGCTGACGATGACGCCCGCCTGCTTCAGGGCCCTGCATACCCGCGCAATGCTTGAGCGGGAGCAGTTGACCGTCTCGGCGATATCCCGCTGGCTGAGCGGCACGCGGCTGTTGTCCTCTTCTCCCCAGTTGATGCGCAGAAAGTCAATCGTGCGGACAAAGACATTGTTCACGCTCTGGCTCTGCGCATCATGGCAGAGCTGGCGGACGATTTTGCAGTAATAGCGGGTCAGCTCCACCGCAAACTCCGGGTTTTCATGAATCATGGTTTCCAGCGTCCGTCCGTCAAAGGGCATTACCCAAGCGTCCGTCATGCATTCTATCGTCACCAGGGACGTCTGCTCCGGCGAAAAATGGTCCAGGCCGAATATCGTGTCCTTCTCCAGAAAGGCCACAATCCGGTCGTTTCCTTCGCAGTTGTTCACATACACTTTCATCCGGCCGCTGCACAGATAGTACATCCAGCCCCTTGCTTCATGGCATTTGCACAGCTGCATGCCCTTGGGCACCTTCATCGGCGGAGGGCAGTGCCGCTCGAACATTTTTTTGTACTTGCGAAATTCCCCGGTAAAGAAATAGCGAACGCCGGTATCGTCCCGCTGGTTTTTCATGCTGCTCCCCCTCCCGTGTCTCCCTATTCCCGAACCGTACACATGAAATTGTAAAACAAGTTGTGCGATTCGTAAAGCGTTTCTCGCGGCCATTTCATCGTCCGGCAGCGGCCGACCGGAAAGCGCGCGTTTCGCCTGCCCT
>NHCFR05603__coassemble_345_pt1 | contig 41361 bp, 37 predicted proteins | sample NHCFR05603__metabat2_high_PE_044 | metagenome-assembled genome bin NHCFR05603
GACGGTCTGAAGCCTTGCGCAGCAAGGTTTCCCTGCACGTTTCCCCGGCCGCGCCCCAGGGCGCAGGGGAAACGTGTCCTGGCGGAAAAGGCCGGCAGCGCCGGCCTTTTTCGACAAGCTGGCTTTATTCCTTGTTTCGCTTGCCCAGCCATCCTGCGGTCAGCTCGCTCGTCCCGCGCTTGATGCGCTCCCAGGCCGCGCGTCCCCTGCCCGTCTGCAGCAGCGCAAAAACCGCGATGGCCGCCGCCACCAGCACCAGGAGCCACACGATGCCCCGCACGGCGCCGACGTTGGCCTCGCCCTGCGTCTCCTCGCCGCCCGAGGCCGCTCCGCTGACGCCTCCGTACAGCGTATCCGCAATCACGCCGCCCATCAGCTCCGCGGACGCTTCCGCCCGCTCCTTTTCCAGCGTATGCGTGCCAAACTCCAGCAGGATGGCGTTGGAGGCCAGGTCCTGGTTATAGCTGCCCTTGCCGATGAAGATGTCCTTGATAAGCTCCGGATAGCGGCTGTCCGCCACCGCCTTGAGCTCCAGCGCGAATTCCTTGTTCGCATCCGCGTTCTGGTTCGAACGCCCCACCAGCAGGCGCACCTTGCTGGCGTCCTCGCCGTCGATTTCCACCTCATATTCCTCCGGGTCCGGGATGCCGTCGCGGTGCACGTCGATGAGCGCGTCCGGGCCCTGCTTCAAAAGCTCAATGGCGGTCTGGCGCGAGCGGCGGTATGCGCCCGCGTCGTGGGGGACATGCGACGTTTCGTCCAGGATGACACGAACGCCCTGCGCCTCCAGCGCGGCCTTGAGCGTATCGCACACATCGTAAATGCCGCCGTCGCCGTCGTCGGCGCTGGCGGTGCCGTCGGTGGGCTCATAGCTTTCGTCGCTGTGCGTGGCGTAGAGCGCAATGAGCCGGTCGCTCTGTTCGCCCTGTGCGGAGACAACCACGGCCGCGGGCGCGTCCAGCCAGCTGATGTCCGGCATGGCCTGTTCGCCGTCCCAGACGGCCTGCGCCGTGCGCGCCTGCTCCTGTACGCTCCGGATGACATAGCGCTGGTTGTCCGCGCTGATATACTCGTCGCCCTGGGCGACCTCTCCGGCAAACGTGAAAAGCACCGTGCCGTCCTCCCGGTATACCGTATAGCAGCCGTCCTCGGCCCAGCCGTCCGCGCGCGCGGTGGCCGGCCACAGCAGCAAAAGCCCCAACAGCGCCGCTGTCAGCTTTTTCATTGCGCTTCCTCCTTCCGGCGGCCCCGCACCAGCCGCTCTATCGCCTCGCCCATAAACTCCGTCAGCAGCACCGCGATCAGCCCGGAGATGACCACCGCGTCCAGCGCGCCGCCCGTGCCCAGGCGCAGCACGGTATCCACGCCGCGCGAGGCGTTGTACACCCCCACCAGCACGTCCGCCAGCAGCACGCCCAGCACCGCGCACACAAACGCCGCGCGCCGCGAGCGCCCCAGCAGGTAGGCTATCACGCCCGCTGCCAGCCCGTAGGCATAGTTGGGGTCCAGAACGATGTTTTCCGGCTCGGCCGGCATCCACAGGCTCAGCAGCCACACCGCCGCCGCGGTCAGCAGCGCGCCGAACAGCGCCCGCGCCCGCTCCATCCAGGTGCCGGCGCGCACCAGCACCCATATGCACAGCGCCACCGGCACCACGCAGCCGCCCAGGCCGATTTCCACGTTGCCCACCGGGATGGCCGGAATCAGACCGCCGATGAAAATGGCCGCCATGCCGGCCAGCGCCGTTCTGTCGTTGATGCGCAGCCTGTCCAGTACGCGCTGTCCCACGCCAAAGATCACCAGCAGCGACATCACCAGCAGCGCTATCATGCCAAAGGTCATTTGCACACCCCGTTTCGTATGGTCTCGCAGATAGGATGACCGCACGCGGCGAGAGTATGCGCGGCGGCAGGAAATCGCCTTTGCATGTCGAAGCATGTAGACAGCAAATGACAGGAGGGTTTTCATGCTCAAAAACATCCCGTCCATCCTTTCCCCCGAGCTGCTGAAGGTCATGATGGAGATGGGGCATGGCGACACCATCGTCATCGCCGACGGCAACTTTCCCGGTGCGGCGCTTGGCAGGCGCGTGGTGCGGCTGGACGGCCACGGCGCGTGCGAGCTGCTCGACGCCATGCTCCGTTTTTTTCCGCTGGATACCTATGTGGACGCGCCGGTAACGCTGATGGAGGTGGTGCCGGGCGATTCGGTGGAAACGCCCATTTGGGACGAGTATGCCCGCATCGTTCAGGCGCATGAGCCCGGAGCCGCAATAGACCGGGTGGAGCGTTTCCGCTTTTACGCGCTGGCGCGCGAGGCATATTGCGTGGTGCAGACCGGCGAAAGCGCGCAGTATGCCAATATTCTGTTGAAAAAAGGCGTGGTGAAGTCCTGATGCCTTCCGGATATTTGCACCAGCTCTGCGCGGAGCGCGCCTGCGGAATGGCGGGCATCACGCCGGTGGAAGGCGACGCGCTGTGCCTGGGCGCGCAGGGACCCGACCCGCTCTTTGTGCTGGGCATGTTTCCCCTGCGCCTGTCCAGCCGGCCCAGCAAAGTGGGCGCGCTCATCCACCAGCACCGCACCGGCGCCTTTCTCGGCGCGCTGGCCGACCGCGCAAAGCGCGGCACGGCGGTCGAACGGGCGTTTACAATGGGCTTTTTTACCCACTATGCGCTGGACTCGACCGTGCACCCCTATGTGTATTCGCAGAGCCTGGACCGGCACGGCCGGTATTCCAGCGCCCTTCATATGCGCCTGGAAAAGCGCTGGGACGCGCTGTATTATCGCCGGGCGGGCCATCGGGGCACGCCGGTGGTGATGCCGGGCCTGGAGGAAAGCCGGCCCCACTGGGAAACCATCGCCGATTTGTGGACGGGCGCAATGGAATGGGTGTTTCCGGATTACCCATTCGAGCGCGGCATGGTGCTGCGCGCCTTTGCGGACGCCGCGCGCGTCAACCGTCTGACGCACAGCCCGCTGGGCGGGAAATACGCGCTGGTCTGGGTGCTGGAGCGCATCATCGGCAAGCCCTGTCTGGTTACCTCGCAGATGGCGCCGCGCTTTCCCCTGCACGGGGATATCGAAAACACCGCGCACCATGCCTGGCGCAGCCCGTATGACCCCGAGCGCGAGCGCAGCGAAGACCTGGCGACCCTGTTCGACCGGGGCGTGCGGCGCGCTGCGGAGCTGCTGCACGCGCTGAGCGCGTATTTTGACGGGGAGTGCTCCGCGGAGGCCCTGGCGCTGGTCACCGGCAACGCCGGATACGACAGCGGGATGCCCAGCAAGCCGTAATCCGTTCTATACATAAGACTGGCGAGGGGGTGCGAACATGGCGCGGGCAAAGAAGCGGGGCATTTCGGCGGGAACCGTTTTCATGCTCGTCTTTTCGCTGTGCACCCTGCTGGCGGCGGGCGTCGTCTATTTGCGCATCTCCGGCGACGCGGCCTATATCCGCCTGGATTCCGCCCTTCTTTCCGAGCCGCTGCGCGAGATGGCGGGCGTGCCGGTCTCCGACGCGGGCGAAAGCCCGCAGCCGTCCCTGCCCGCTCCGGCGTCCGCGACCGACGCGCCCATGCAATCCCCCACCGCGTCTCCGACGCCCACCGCCACGCCCCGTCAACCCGTTACGCTGCTGGCGGCCGGGCAGATTGCCCTGGGCTCGCAGCTGCGCGAAAGCGGCCTGGACGCCGCGGGCGCTTACCGCTATGACGATATCTTTTCCCCGGTCGCTTCCACGCTTTCCGGCGCGGATGTTTCCCTGGTCACGCTGCGCACGGGGCTGGGCGAGGAAAACTTCGGCAATTATCTTGCGCCTTCGGCCCTGGCCCGCTCGCTGTCGGCGGCCGGGGTGGACTTGGCCAACCTGGGCACGGATCGCCTGCTGGACGGCGGCGTCGCGGGCATGAGCGCCACGGTAGCCGCGCTGACCGGCGCGCAGATAACCGGCGTCGGCGCGCTGCGGGAGCCGACACTGGTCGAGGCCGGCGGCCTCTGTTTGGGCTTTGTTTCCTATGTTGATTCTCTCAGCAGCGCCGGGCAGGCCGCCGCCTCCGAGGCGGAAATCGCCGCGGCGGTGCGCATGCTGGACGTGCAGACCGTGCAGTCGGACATTGCCCAAATCCGGGAGCAAGGCGCGGACGTGGTCGTCGTTCTGGTGTACTGGGGCAGCCGCTCGGACACCGCGCCGTCCGACGCCACGCGGCAGACGGCAGACGCGCTGGCGCGCTCGGGCGCGAACGTCATTCTGGGCGTGGGGCCGACAAGCGTGCATGCGCTGGAGCGCAAGAGCGTAGTGAGCGCGGACGGCTATGTCCGCGAGGTGTTCATCGCCTATTCGCTGGGCAATTTCCTCATCGACGATTCCCGGGAAACCCGGGATATTACGGGCCTGATGCTCTCGCTGACGTTCGAATGGGACGAGGCGAATCAGTGCGCGCGCATCAGCGACGCCTGGTATATGCCCACCTGGATTATGCGCTGGCGAGACGAGGCGGGCGCGTACCGGTTCCGGGTCGTGCCGGCGGGCGCTTCCTCCCGGCCGGAAAACATGACCGAGAGCATCTACCAGAACATGCAGGGCGCTTACGAAAGCCTCGTCAACAGGCTGGGCGAGGACGCGGCCCGGCCGGTCGCGCAATAAACCGGGCGGCGCGGGAAAAACGCGTCTCCGCCCGGGAGCGAAAGCAAATCACGCTGTGTACACGCAGGGCGAAAACGCGCGCCCTGCGTCTTTCTTGAACGGAGCGCCGCCTTCGCCCCTCCGGCAAGGCCGCGCCCGCCGCGCCTGCGCGGCGCGTCAGGTGAGGATTTTCAGCGCGTCCTCATGCCCGTCGTCCGGGAAGGTCAGAAAGTCGCGCACGTCCAGCGACACGGCGTCGCCTATGCGCACCGTGCCGAAGGTCAGCGGGTCGGCAATCATGCGCAGCACAGCGCCGCCTCCGATATCCACGCGGCAATCGTTGACGTCTCCCAGAAAGAAATGGCTTGCGAGCGTGCCCCGGAGCACGCCCTGTCCTTCCGGGACAAAGCGGATGTTTTCCGGGCGGATGGCCACGATGATTTTGCCGCGGAGCGGGCCATGATAGGGAAGCTTCTGTTCCGCGCCTTCGAGCATGACGGCGCCGTCCTCCGCGCGTCCGCGCAGGAAGTCTATTTTGCCGACGAAATCCGCCACGAAGGGATTGACCGGGGCGCTGTAGATTTCCCGCGGCGTGCCGACCTGCTGCACGACGCCGCGGTTGATGATGCAAATGCGGTCGCTCATGGCCATGGCCTCGGTCTGGTCATGGGTCACATAGACGACGGTGATGCCCAGGGCTTCCTGGATTTCCTTGATTTCAAAGCGCATGCTTTCGCGCAGTTTGGCGTCCAGGTTGCTCAGCGGCTCGTCCAGCAGCAGCAGTCGCGGCGCGGCGACCATTGCGCGCGCCAGCGCGACGCGCTGCTGCTGGCCGCCGGACATCTGGTTGGGATACCGCTGGGCATACTGGCTCAAATGCACAATCTCCAGCGCGCGGTCCACCTTGTTTTTGATGTCGGTGCGGTTGATTTTTCTGATTTTGAGCGGATAGGCCACGTTATCGTATACGTTCATATGCGGCCAGACCGCATAGGACTGAAACACCATGCCGATGCTTCGCCTTTCCGGCGGCACAAACGTCTTTCCCCCGCTGACCAGCTGGTTGCCAATATACACTTCGCCGCTTGTGGGCGTTTCAAATCCCGCGATGATGCGCAGCATGGTGGTCTTGCCGCATCCGGACGGCCCCAGCAGCGTCACGAATTCCTGGTCTTCAAACTTCTCCGTAAACTCGCGCAGCACCACATGCTCCCCAAAGGACTTGGTTACCTTCTCAATGGTGACGGTCGACATCGGCATTGGCTCCTTTGAAGGTTCTCTCCGGACAGGCGTGCGCCGCGGCGCGCCGCAGCGCCCGAAGGCCCGGCGGACGCCCGGCGAACAAAAGGAATATGCCCATTATAGCATCATGTTACAGAAATGCAACGCCCGGGGGCAAAATTCATGAAATATTCCATCGCGCGGGGCGTGGCGCATCCGCCCGTTTCGTGCTACAATAGCCCCATGACGGAAACCGAATGCGTTCTGGCCGCGCTCTGCGCGCTGCGCGCGCCCCGAACGACAAACGAATACGACCTGCACCGCCTGGTGGCCGAAGCGCTCGACGCCGCAGGGCTTACGGTTCTGCACGAGGCCCCTCTGGGGCCGAGACGGCGCATTGATTTCCTGTGCGGCAGCGTGGGGGTGGAGGTCAAGCGGGGACGGCCGCCGTTCGCGCGCGTGCTGCGGCAGCTGCAGGCCTACGCGGCCAGCCCGCGCGTGTCCTCGCTGGTGCTGGTTGCCGAGCGGGTTCCGCGCCTGCCGGCGCATGCCGGGGGAAAACCGCTCTACACGGTGAGCCTGTCGCGGCTGTGGGGGGTGGCGCTGTGAGCATTCCCGCCTACCTGCGCGACGTGCCCGCAGAGGGGCATACCTACGGCACGCTTTCCTACAATCGCCGCGCCAAATGCTGGACCATCCGGGGCGAGCCGTGCGTGACCGAGCTGGCCAAGCGCCTGTTTCCGGGCTGCGACGGCCATGGGCGGGGCGAGGCGCGCTTTGCCGCGCACCGGCGCATCATCGCGGACCTGAACTGGCTGATGCTCCGCTATCCGCTGGACATTGCCGAGCGCGACCGCGACCGCTGGGAGGAAGCGCTCGAAGGCGCGCGCGCCTGGGCGGAGCATCGCGCGCAGGCCGCCCGGATGCCCGAGGAGGCCGCGCCGCCGCCCGCATACTTTGACGGCTCGCTCATGCGCTTTCAGCGCAGAGGTTTGGCGTATCTCCTGGCCAACGAGCGGGCGCTGCTGGCGGACGAGATGGGGCTGGGCAAGACCGTGCAGGCCATTGCGCTGCTGGCCGCCACGCGCTGTCTGCCGGCGCTGCTGGTGGTGCCGCCGCACCTGGTGCGGAACTGGCAGCGGGAGCTGGAACGGTTTTTGCGCCTGCCGGACGGGGTGCGGGTGCATGTCATCCGGGGGCTGACCCCTTATCCCCTGCCCGAGGCGGATGTGTACGTCATCCATTACCTGCTTTTGCGCGGCTGGAAGGAAACGCTGCCCGGGCAGGGCTTTCGCGCGCTGATTTTTGACGAGATTCAGGAGCTGCGGCGCGCGGGCACGGAAAAATACAGCGCGGCCAGCCTCCTGTCCAGCGCCTGCGAGCGCGTGGTCGGCCTGTCCGGAACGCCCATCTACAACCGGGGCGGCGAGATTTGGAATGTCATCAACATTCTGGACTTTCATTTTCTGGGCAGCTGGGAAAGCTTTTCGCGCGAATGGTGCGACGGATACGGCCGGGGCGTGGTGCTCAAGCCCGACGTGCTGGGCGAGCACCTGCGGCGCGAGGGGATGATGCTCCGGCGCACCAAGGCGGACGTATTGCCGGAGCTGCCGCCCAAACGCCGCCTGGTGCAGGAAATCGACGCGGACGACGCGCTCTACGACCGCCTGACGCGCGAGGTGTTGGAAAAGCTCCGCATGCTGCGGCGCGACGAAACGCTGACGCCCTCCAAGCGCGCGCTGCTGGAGGAGCAGGTGTCCCAGCAGGAGCGGCAGGCGACCGGGCTTGCCAAGGCGGCCTATGTCGCCGCGTTCGTGCGCGCGCTGCTGGAGGGCGGAGAAAAGGTGCTGCTCTTCGCGCACCACCACGCGGTCATGGACGCTTACGCGCGCGAGCTGCGCGCCTTCTCTCCCGTGTTCATCACCGGGCGGGAGAGCGACGCGCAGAAGGACGCGGCCGCCGGCGCGTTTATGCAGGGCCGCACGGATTTGTGCTGCGTGTCGCTGCGCTCGGCGGCCGGGCTGAACCTGCAGCGCGCCACCTGCGTGGTGTTCGGCGAGCTGGACTGGTCGCCCGCCGTGCACAGCCAGGCGGAGGACCGGGCGCACCGCATCGGGCAGAAGGACTCGCTGCTGTGCTACTATCTGGTCAGCCCGCGCGGCTCGGACGCGGACATGCAGGAGGCGCTGGGGCTGAAGGTCAGCCAGTTCCTTTCGCTCATGGGCGATTTGCCCATGCCCGCGCAGGAAGTACAGGCGCAGGAGCGCTATGCGCGCGCGCACGTGCGGCGCCTGATGGCGCGGCTTGATATGCAACTGGAGGAAACGATATGACGGAAACAACAAGGCGCAGGCATCCTGTCCGCGCGCTGGCGCTTCTGCTTCTGGCGGCGCTGGCCGTATACTTTGTCACCGGCTATGTGCGCAGCCTCTTTCTGGAATCCTCGCATGTGGCGCTGACGCTCCAGTCCCGCAGCGGACAGACCGGCGCCGTGCGCATCGCGCAGGTGTCCGACCTGCACCGCGCCGTGTACGGCGAGGACAACAGCGAACTGGTGGCGCTCATCGCGTCCAAGTATCCGAACCTGATTGTGGCCACCGGCGATATGATTGACGTGCGCACTGAAGGCATTGACGAATGCGTGGATTTGTTTGCCCGCCTGCGCAAGATTGCGCCGGTGGTGTATTCGCTGGGCAATCACGAGGTGGAGCGGCCCGACCTGCGTGCGCTGGTAGAGGCGCTGGAAGACGTCGGCGTTCTGGTTGTGGACGGCAACGTGGTCACCGTCGAGGCGGGCGGCCTTTCGCTGCGCATCGGCGGCCTGTACCGGGCGGAATACCTGCCGCAGCTGGAAGACGACGGGGCCGTGGATATCCTGCTGTGCCATTTCCCGGACAAGCTGCGCATCTTCGCCGAGAACGGCGTCCCGCTGACCTTCTGCGGCCACACGCACGGCGGCCAGTTCCGCATCCCGCTGCTGGACATCGCGCTGTATGCGCCGGGCCAGGGCTGGTTCCCGGAGTACACCACGGGCCTGTACGAGCAGGACGGCAGCTACATGATCGTCTCACGGGGCCTGGGCAATTCCAGCTTCCCGTTCCGCATCCACAATCCGCCCGAGGTCGTCGTCGCCGACATCACCTATGTGTCGGCGCTCTGACCCGTCCGCACCCTTTCATGCAAAGGAGAGAAGACCATGCAGGCTATGTTACGGGAGTATGCGCAGCTGCTCGCCCGGGTGGGCGTAAACGTACGGAAAGGACAACGGGTGCTTCTCAGCGCGCCCCTGGACGCCGCGCCGTTTGCGCGGCTGTGCGCGGAGGCGCTCTATGACGCGGGCGCGGGCGAAGTCCTGCTGGACTGGAACGACGACGCGCTTTCGCGCATGCGCTTCCTGTGCGCCGAGGACCGCGTATTTGACCGGCTGGATTCCTGGACCGCCGCCCGTCTGAACGGGCTGGCGGAAGAAGGCGCGGCGTTTTTGCACCTGCACGCGTCCGACCCGGAGGCCATGCGCGGCGTGGACCCGTCGCGCATGCAGCGCGCGGCGCGGGCCCGCGGCACGGCGCTGGAACCCTACCGCCGCCTGCAGACCACCAACGCCGTGGCGTGGTGCATCGGCGCGGTGCCGCTGCCCGCATGGGCGAAGAAGGTTTTTCCGGACCTGCCCGGGGAAGCGGCCGTGCGGGCGCTGTGGGATGCGATACTGCAGGCCGTGCGGGTTTGCGGCGACGGCGGCGCGGTGGATGCCTGGCGCGCGCACATCGAGCGCATGCAAACGCGCAGCAGGACGTTGACCGCGCATGCCTTCCGCTGCCTCCGCTATCGCAACGGGCTGGGCACGAACCTGACGGTCGCCCTGCCCGACAGGCACTTCTGGGCCGGCGGCGCGGAAACGTGCCAGGCCGGCTATCTCTTCGCGCCCAACATGCCCACCGAGGAAATATTCACCGCGCCGCGTCGGGACGGCGTATCGGGCCGCGTGGTCTCTTCCCGCCCCTTCTGCCTGCGCGGACAGGTCATCGAGCGCTTCGCCTTTACGCTGGAGGCGGGCAAAATCGTCGGCATCGAGGCAGGCAGCGCGCAGGAGGAAGCGCTGCTGCGCGACGCCGTCACGCTGGACGAAGGCGCGTCGTACCTGGGCGAGGTCGCGCTCGTTCCCCACGACTCGCCCATTTCCAGGACAGGGCTGCTCTTTTACAACACGCTCTTTGACGAAAACGCGTCCTGTCATTTTGCCTTTGGCGACGCCTATCCCTGTGTGGAAGGCGGGGACACAATGGACGCGGACGGTCTGCGCGCGGCGGGGCTGAACGCCTCGATAACGCACCAGGATTTTATGGTCGGCACGGCGGATCTGTCCGTGGTGGGCGTAACGGCGGAGGGGCGGGAAGTGGCCGTGCTGGAAAACGGCAACTTCGCGCTGTAAGCCATGCGGAGCTTTCATCGCGGCGTTCGGGACGGCCTGCCCATCGGCCTGGGCTATTTTTCCGTCTCCATCGGCTTTGGCCTGTTGGCGGTGAGCGGAGGGCTTACGCTTCTGCAGGCCGTGCTCATCTCCATGTGCAACCTGACGTCCGCAGGCCAGATGGCCGGCGTGAACGTCATGTTTGCGGGCGGAACGCTGGTGGAAATGGCGGTATCGCAGGGGGTGATCAACCTGCGCTACGCGCTGATGTCGCTGTCCCTGTCGCAGAAGCTGGACGATTCCATGACGCTCCCTCACCGCCTGGCCTGGTCCTTTTTTAACACGGACGAGATATTCGCCGTGGCCTCCGGGCAGACCGGGTCGGTGGGCCGTTCCTATCTGTACGGTCTGGCCGTCCTGCCGTATCTGGGCTGGGCGCTGGGCACCCTGATGGGCGCGGCGGCGGGCATGGTGCTTCCCGGGCCGCTGCGGGACGGGCTGGGTATCGCGATTTACGGAATGTTTCTGGCCATTATTGTTCCGCCCGCCCGGGCGCAGCGCCCCATCCGGCTGGCGGTGCTGCTGGCCATCGCGCTGCGCTGCGCGCTGTATTATCTGCCGGGCCTCCGGGAGATTTCCGGCGGGTTCGCCGTGGTGTTGTCCGCGGTGGCGGTTTGCACGCTGTGCGCCCTGAAATATCCCATTCGGGAGGCGGATACATAATGGAGTGGGGCCGCTTTTTTTCGTACCTGGCCGTGATGGCCGGCGTCACCTATCTTGTCCGCATGCTGCCCCTGGCCGTGCTGCGGCGCAAAATCAAAAGCCGCTTTCTGCTTTCGTTTCTTTATTATGCGCCCTACGCGGTGCTGGGCGCGCTGACCTTCCCGGATATCCTGTACGCCACCGGCACGCTGCCCAGCGCGCTGCTGGGCCTGGCAGCGGCGCTGGCGGCCGCATGGCTGGGACGCCCCCTCCTTGTGGTGGCCCTGGCAGCCAGCGCGGCCGCAGTGCTGGCGCGGTTGGCCGGCATATAGCCCGGCATGCGGCCGCCTGAAAACCGGCGCGCCCTTTTTTCCGTGTCCATGGGAAATGGCTCTTTTGGGATGTCATGATAGCGGACATTCCGGTTTTCCCATACGCGGCCGGTCGAATCCGCAAGCCAGGGGGCCTCTGCCGGCGGACATGGGGTTTCCAGGCGCGCAAAACGGACGGCGTGAACGGCCGTCAGCGTATCGACAAATTGCACACACTTCTGCGGGGATGCAGGAAGGGGCAGCCAGCCCCTTCCTCAGTTTGTCGAAAAAGGCCGGCTTCGCGGGCCTTTGTCGCCAGGAAACGTTTCCCCTGCGCCTGAGGCGCGGCCGGGGAAACGTGCAGGGAAACCTTGCTGCGCAGGGCTTCCGAACCCGCCGCACATGTCGCCGGGTTCGGATTACAGTTGGAGGGCTTCGGCCCTCCAAGCCTCCCCAATGGGGTTTGTCGACGGTCTGCGGGTTTCCCGGGAACCTCGCCATGGCCTGGCCGGCAGTCCGGCCTGACACGGCGTTCCCGCGCGCCTGCGGCCTTTTCAGGCGGGGGTACGCGCCGCCACGGCGTCCGTCTCCGTCATTCCCCGGTCGAAAACCGGTTTTCCGCCGGGCTTCCCTCGGGGCGTTCCGTCTCCAGGCGGCCGATGCTGACTTCATAGGCGATTTTGTCCAGCACCGTGCCGTCGGGCAGCTGCTTCTGGTAGGGACGGCTTTGCAGCCTTCCTTCAATCATCAGTCTGTCGCCGACCGTCAGCTGGGCGGCGAAGCGCGCGTTTCGCCCCCAGGCGATGCAGGGGATATAGTCGCTTTTCCCGAAGGCGCGGTTCACCGCCAGCATCAGGTCCGCAATTTCCCGGCCGAAGGGCGTGGTCCGGTAGGCGGGCGGCTTGCACAGCGCGCCGCAGAGGAGGACGGTATTGGGGTTTTCGTTCCCCTCCGGCGGGGCAAGCCGCTGGGCGAAAGCCGTGATAAGCAGCCGCCCGACGCCGTCTATCATCTTGTTATAGGAGCGCACCTGCCCCTCCAGGTGCAGCGGCATGTCCTGCGCGGGCGAGACCATATCCAGCAGGCGCTGGCTGGCGGTTACGGGCAACATGTCGTGCACGCCCGACAGGCGCGGCACGGCAAGGGTCAGCTGATAAAAGGGTTCTCCGAAGACATCATGGCTAAACTCCGGCATGTGGGCAATCGTTCCGGTAAGGCTGAGCGCGTTGACTGGTTTTTCCATGGCAATCCTCTTTCATTGCGTCCTGTTTGTCTGCCTCTGTTCGGGCTTTCAGATCTGCTCCGGCGTCTCGCTCTGCTTTGGCGTTTGTTCGGAAACCACGGGATGCTGTCTTCCGGTATGGTCGATGGCGGTTTCCCCTTCCAGCAGGATTTCCGACACGGGCACGATGGTATACCCCGCGTCCTGATAAGTTTTCAGGATGGTGGGCAGCGCCTCCACGATAAACTGCGAATCGTTATGAAACAGCACAATATCGCCCGGCGCAATCTTCCTGGTGGCCTGGCGGACGAGCTCCTCCACGCCCCGGTTCTTCCAATCCAGCGAGTCGACGCTCCACTGCACGCATTCGTACCCCTCCGCCCGGCTGACCGTGACCACGCGGTCGTTGTAGTCGCCGTAAGGCGGGCGGAAGAGCGTGGGACGGACGCCGGTCAGCGCTTCGATGCGGTCGCTGGTGACGGCGAGCTCCTCGCGGATTTTTTCCTCCGAAAGTTTGGACATCTCCGGATGGCTGGTAGAATGGTTGCCAATCTCATGCCCGCGCGCGATGATTTCCTGCACCAGTTCCGGGAAACGCTCCACCCAGATACCCACCAGGAAAAATGTGGTCTTTACCCCGTATTCATCCAGGATGTCCAGCAGCGCAGGGGTCTGCGAACCGCCCCAGGCCGCGTCGAAGCTGATGGCCAGCACCTTGTCGTCGCGCTCCACCGAATACACCGGCAGCTGCCGCGTGCGCGAGAGCACCATGACGTCACCGCCCGGCGTCATGGCGCAGTAGCAGGCGCACAGCGACAGCAGGCAGACCAGCGATACGGCGCGCAACGCAAGCGCGCGGTTCAGGCGCGGCCGCAGCCCTTGCAGCAAAGCCATTGCCTCCCTCCTTTCCGTGCAAACATGTAGTATGCGGAAAAAGGCGCGGTTATACCAAAGCCCCCGGCACGCCGTTTCGTTTCGCGCCGGGGGCGCCCGCTGCGGCCTGTCGAACAGCTCGCTGCGCTTTCTTTTGCCAACAGCCGGGCGGGCCGCGCCCGGCGGCCGACAGCATCCGAGGGAAAACTCCGAAAAGCAAAACGGACGGCATGGCCGTCCGTTCAGACCGTCGAAAAGCCCCTTTGGGGAGGCTTGGAGGGCCGAAGCCCTCCAAATACAATCCGAACCCGGCGACATGCGCGGCGGGTTCGGAAGCCTTGCGCAGCAAGGTTTCCCTGCACGTTTCCCCGGCCGCGCCTCAGGCGCAGGGGAAACGTGTCCTGTCGGAAAAGGCCGGCTGCGCCGGCCTTTTCCGACAAGCTGGAGCGGCTGCAAGCCGCTTCCGCTGACAAGACGTTGTCGACGGTCGAAACAGACGGCCTCGCCGTCCGTTGTGATGCCTTTGTCGGCCGGTTTACATGGCCCTTTCCAGGCAATACCCTACCCCGCGCAGCGCTTTGATGCGCACGTCCGCGTGCAGAAAGGCGAGCTTTTTGCGCAGAAGGGACATATACACCCGCACCACGTTAATCTCCGCGTCGCCGTCGTATCCCCATATCCGTTCCAGAAACCGCTCCGCCGGAATCGTCTGGCGCGGGTTGCAGAGCAGCAGCTCCATCACCTGGTATTCCTTGTGCGTCAGCTGCAGGCATCCGGACGGCGAAGACAGCGCATAGCCGGCCCGGTCCAGCACCAGGTTGCCCATGCGCAGCGCCAGGGTGTCCGGCGCGCTCCGGTCGCGCGTCATTGCCCGGATGCGGGCCAGCAGCTCCCGCGCTTCAAAGGGCTTGGTCAGATAATCGTTGGCGCCGCTGTCCAGGCCGGCCACCTTATCCTCCACCCCGTCGCGGGCCGAGAGCAGCAGCACCGGCAGCGTACCGCCTCCTTCGCGCACGCGGCGCAGGACGGACAGCCCGTCCATCCCGGGCATCATGATATCCAGCACCGCCCCGTCGTACCGGCCGGCCTTCAGGCACTCCCATGCCGTCCGGCCGTCGCCCACCGCATCGACCTCATAGCGGTTCTGACGCAGAATCTCGACCAACGCTTCGCGCACTGAAGCATCGTCCTCCGCCAGCAAAAGACGCATCCATCCGCCTCCCTTCGCGCAGGGCCTCCCCTTCTTTCTCATTTTATCATGCAATTGTAACCAGAATTTTAACAAATCGCAAACAGATTCGCGCTCCCCTGTGATACAATCGGGGCAAACGCAAAAAAGGAGGGGCGCCATCATGAGCTGTCTGGGCAATCTTCTCTGGTTCCTGTTCGGAGGACTTTGGCAGGGGCTGGGCTGGGGCCTGGCGGGCGTGCTGTGGTCGATTACCATTGTGGGCATCCCCATCGGCCGTCAGTGCTTCAAGTTTGCCTCGCTGGCGTTTTTCCCGTTCGGCAAGGAAGTGCAGTACGGCGGCGGCGCCGTCTCGCTTTTGCTCAATATCGTCTGGCTCATCCTCAGCGGCCTCCCGCTGGCGCTGGGGGCCGCGGTCAACGGCCTTGTGCTGTGCTGCACCATCATCGGCATCCCCTTCGGCATGCAATGCTTCAAGCTTGCAAAGCTTGCGCTGATGCCGTTCGGCGCGGAAGTCCGCTGACGTGCCGGGCGCCGACGGTACCGCATTCTCCGGGGCGTCCCGGAGCGCGTCGGCGTCCGTCAGAACGCTTCGCCCGCTTCCTTCCGCCGGAAAATGTCCGCGAGGCTTTGTGTGTACGGCGGGCGCGCCACGCCATATTCGGTGACGATGCCGGCAATCAGGCGATGGTCCGTCACGTCAAACGCCGGATTATATACCTTCACGCCCCGGGGCGCCATGCGTTCCCGGTACCACATTTCGGTCACCTCTTCCGCCGGACGCTGCTCAATGGGGATTTCCGCGCCGCTTGCCAGGCGCATATCCACGGTGGACGTCGGCCCCAGCACATAAAACGGAATGCCGTAGTGGCGCGCCAGGATGGCAACGCCCGAGGTGCCTATCTTGTTGCAGGCGTCGCCGTTGGCCGCCACGCGGTCGCAGCCGACCAGCACGGCCTGAATCCACCCGTTCTGCATGACTTGGGAAACCATGTTGTCGCAGATGAGCGTCGTGTCCACGCCGTCGGCCATCAATTCAAAGGCCGTCAGGCGCGCTCCCTGCAGCAGCGGCCGGGTCTCGTCGGCAAACACGCGGAACTGCATGCCGCGTTCGCGCCCCAGATGGATGGGCGCCAGCGCCGTGCCGTACCGGGAGGTGGCCAGCTGTCCGGCGTTGCAGTGGGTGAGAATGCCGTCCCCGTCATGCAGCAGGGCAAGGCCGTATTCTCCGATGCGCCGGCACATGCGGACGTCCTCGTCGTAGATGGCGACGCATTCCCGGCGCAGCCGTTCCCGGATGGCGGAGACGGGCCCGTCCCGTTTTTCCAGCGCCGCGCGTTCCATGCGCTCCAGCGCCCAGGACAGATTGACCGCGGTAGGCCGCGCGGCATTCAGGAATTCCTTGGCGCGGCGCAGCGCTTCCAGGAAGGCGTCCGGCGTTTCGGCCCGTATACGTTTGGCCGCCAGATACAGCCCAAAGCCCGCCGCCACGCCAATGGCCGGCGCGCCGCGCACCTGCAGGCGGTATATGGCGTCGCGCACTTCCTCCGTCTCCGTCAGGCGCAGCAGGCGAACCTCGCCCGGCAGGCGCGTCTGGTCCAGAATGACCAGCGCGCCGTTTTCCTCGTCCAGCGCCACGGTGGGATAATGCAGGATATTCTCGTCCATTTTCTTCCTCCTGTCCGGCCGCGCGCCGGACGGGCCTTGCGCCCCTGCGCCGATGATAGCATGGCGTCCGCGCCCTGTCAATCAAGGCGGAGCGCAAAACACGGCCCGAAGCTTTCGGCCTTGCGCCGTCTGCTCCGGGCCGTTTGGCCGGCGTTCCTGCCGTTCAGCCCTTGACCGCTCCGGCCATGACGCCGCTGACGATATACTTCTGGCAGGTAAGATAGAAGATGATGATGGGCAGGATGCTGAGCATAATCAGCGCCATCACCGCGCCCAGGTCCACATGGCCATAGCTTGCCTGGAGGTACTGAATGTGGATGGGGATGGTCCGAAAGCGCTTGCGGTCCAGTACCAGATAGGGCAGCAGGTAATCGTTCCAAACCCACATGATTTCCAGGACGCCCACGGAAATGAAGATGGGTTTGAGCATCGGGAAAACGACCTGGAAGAACGTGCGCAGCGGACCGCAGCCGTCAATGGCGGCCGCTTCCTCAATCGCCAGCGGCATGCCCTTGACAAAGCCCGAAAACATAAACACCGCCAGGCCCGCGCCAAAGCCCAGGTAGATGATCGGGATGGTCCACGGGGTATCCAGGCTCAGGGTATTGGCGGTCTTGGCCAGCGTAAACATGACCATCTGGAACGGCACGACCATGGAAAACACGCACAAATAATACACGACCCTGGAAAAAACGTCGTCCACACGGGAAATATACCAGGCGGCCATGGAAGTGCACAGGAGGATGAGGGCCACGGACAGGATGGTAATCAGAAAGCTGTAGCCCGCGGAAAGGAAAAACGGGTATTCTCCCACATAGATGCCCGTGGCGTAGTTGGCCAGGCCGACAAAGGTCTCGGCGTTGGGCAGGGCGAACGTGTCGGTGTTGATGGCGCCGTTTTCCTTAAACGAGTTGAACAGCACCACCACGATGGGCATCATGTACACAATGCAGATGACCGTAAAGACCGCCGTCAGCGTGTTTTTCCAGACTTGCTCGCGCTTCATTATTGCTGCACCTCCTTGGTACGGGTGGCACGCAGCTGAATCAGGGCGATGGCCGCCACCAGGACAAAGAACAGCACCGCCTTGGCCTGGCCGACGCCCCGGGAATTGGCGTTGAGGTAGAAGGTGTTGTAGATGTTCAGCGCCAGCATCTCGGTGGAACGGATAACGCTGCCGTCCGGCAGGAACGAGAACGGCTGGCCTCCGGTCAGCACCAGGTTCTGGTCAAAGAGCTTGAACGAATTGGTCAGCGTCAGGAACGTGCAGATGGTAATGGACGGCATCACCGTGGGGATGGTAACGCGCGTCAGCGTCTGCCACCCGTTCGCGCCGTCGATTTTCGCCGCCTCCAGCATATCCTCCGGCACGGACTGGAAGCCGGCAATATAAATAATCATCATATAGCCCACCTGCTGCCAGCACATCAGGATAATCAGGCCCCAATAGCCGTAGGTGCTGTTGAGCACGAGGGCGGTATTGTAGTGGGCAAGGATTCCGTCGTAAATCATCGTCCAGATATAGCCCAGAACAATGCCGCCAATCAGGTTGGGCATGAAAAACACGCCCCGGAAAATATTGGCTCCCCGGATGCCGCGGGTCAGGGCGAACGCCACCGCAAAGGCCAGCACGTTAATAAGCACCAGCGAGGTCACCGCCACCAGCGCCGTATAGCCGAAGGCATGCACGAACCCGGGGACCGATATCGCCTCCTGATAGTTTTGCAGGCCCACCCACTGGGCGCTGCTTGTCGTGGTAAACCTGCAGAAGGACAAATACAGCCCGTGTACGAACGGGTATAAAAAGCCGATGCAAAACGCCGCAAAGGTTGGCAGAAGGAAAAGGGCGAAGCAGCGCTGGATCGGGCGGCGTATGAGCCGGGAGTTGACAGCCGAGGAGCGATTCTGCTTCTTTTGCTTTGCTTTCATAGCCGCGCCTCCATTTTTACATGAAAGGGGAGCGGGATATATCCCGCCCCCCGCTTGCGTCAGGAATTACTGGTTGGCGTACTGCGCGGCCCAGCCCTGCACAAACGCGGTCACCACGTCGTCCCAGGAACCGCCGGCAGAATACTGCGTCATCGCGGCCACCACGGCGGCGCGCCAGGTATCCACGTTGGGGGTGTAGTTAAAGGCCCAGCTTACCACGTACTTGCCCTCTTCGATGTAACGGTTGGCATCGTTGAAGAACACGTTGCTGGAAGTCTTGGCGGCCTTGAAGGGGATGGGGCCAAACTGCTCGGCCATCATCGTGGTGCCCTCCTCGGAGGTCACGACCCAGTAGAGGAAGTCCAGCGTCGCCTGGATGTTGGCCTCGGAGGCCTGAGAGTTGACGGCCCAGCAGTTCTCCGTGCCGCAGCACAGGCCGGCTTCTTCTTCGCCTTCCACGCCGCAGTAAATCGGAATCATGACCAGGTCTTCGTCCTTCATGCCATACTTATCAGTCAGGTTCGCATACTCCCAGGAGCCGTTCTGATAGAACACGGCCTTGCCCTCGCCAAACTCGGCCAGCGCCTGATCGCCCGTGGCGCTCGCCAGCTGGGTCGGATCGGTAGCGGCGTTGTTGATGTACAAATCCCAAATCGCCTTGAAGTTGTCCAGGTAGGTGCCCTTGATGGTGGCGGGCTGCTCGGTCACGCCGTCATCGCGGAACTCGTAGTACAGGGGCATGTTGGCCAGATGGCCGGAGAAGCGCCAGGAGGAAGAGCCGTCCATGCCGGAGGAGGTGAAGGCGTCAAAGCCCAACTCCGCGCTGCGGGCATGGATGTCCTCGGCCACGGCCTTGAGGGATTCAAAGTTGGTGATGTCTTCCACGGCATAGCCAGCCTCGGCCAGCAGCGCCTTGTTGACGATGATACCGAACGCCTCGTAGCAGTAGCCCACCGCGAACGCTTCGCCGTTGTCGCCGAAGAGGTTGAATTCCTCGGTGGTCAGCTCCTTATAGAAATCGGTATCGCGCAGGTCCAGGCAATAATCGCCCCAGGTATCCAGGCCCTGCTGGTTGCCGCACTGGAACAGCGTGGGGGCGGAAGCGCCCTTGTCCATTTCCACCGTCAGGGTCTCGGAGTAGGTGCCGGACGCCGCGGTGACCACGGTCACGGGCACGCCGGTCAGCTCCGTGTAGGTCTTGGCAAGCGCCTGCCAGGCCTCTTCCGCCTCCGGCTTGAAGTTAAGATAATAGACCGAACCGGTTTCCTCTGCGGAAGCAAAGGTACCGGCCATGCCCAGCACCATCATGGTGGAGAGCAGCAGAGCCAAGAACTTTTTCATGGGTACATGTCACTCCTTTTTTTCTGTGCGGCACGCCGCAAACGGCGTGCAAGCGCTTTTACCCCCATATTATAAGACCCCCCGCCCCTTCTTGTCAATTCCTTCTAAATACTTTTTGCACAAACCATCGCAGATGTCTAATTCAGGCAAACAATCCAGCACTCGACGCAGCCATTCAAACCTATGCATGCGGTTGCGCTGTGCATTGCCGAAAGGCCCGCCGCGCCCGTTTCCCCGCCATGCGATCCGGCGCCGGACAGCCGCGCGTTTGCCGGAGGCTATTTGTCGCCCGCCTCGCGCTCGTGCCAGGCGTCCTCCCGGCGCACCACGTCCGCAATTTCCCGGTATCGCTCAATGATGAGGGGGTAGTTCTCCGCGCGGTGCGGGAACACGCAGTCGGTGCACATCTTGATGCCCTTCGGGCTGTATTCAAACTTCCCCCCGCACCGTTTGCCCAGCGCATAGAGCGGGCAGTAGCAGAACAGGCAGTTGAAATCCTCGGGGTCAATCCCCTGATGGCAGGGGAAGTATTCGCATTCCCTGTTCTGGAAAAAGCGATAGTGTTCTTTGTTTTCGCTCATGTCCGCATCCCTCTCTTTTCTCTATGGTTCCGGGCGACCGTCCGATGCGCCCGCCCTGCGCCGCCGCGAACGCAAAAGCGTCCGCCTTTTTCCAAAGGCGGACGCCAACATGCCGGCGGGAACCGGGACGTTCCCGGGGAGGCGGCCGCTTTCTTCGGAAGCCGTGCGCCGTACTCTTCCAGCAGGTTTCCTGGCTTGCGGATCATGGACGGGCCGCGCCTTCTCATGCGCCGGCACAATGGCATCTGCGGCCCTCTCCCCGCTTACAGTGACCGGATCGCTCAGGTTTTGCACCTGATTCCCTTTTACCCCGGCGGCGCGCAGCCAGCCGGGCACTGAAAGACGCTGCAGTATTCTCTTTTTCAAAAGCGCGATGCGCCTTCGTCCGGCGGCGCGCGGAAGGGTGCGCACGGCAGCCCCGCGCCGCCCGGGCCTTTTGCTTTCCGGCAGGCTGTGGAAAGGCCGGGCAGCCGCCGTCCGTAGTATAGCATGCGCCCGTCCGGGCGTCAAGGCGCGTCGATGCGCGACCAGCCGCCTCCGCCCTCCCAGTTGCTCAGCGACCAGCCGTCCTCCTGAAGCGTCAGCCCGCGGACGTTCACGCTTCCGTCGTCGCCGCACAGGTACAGCTCATACGGCGGGTCGTTCCAGTACAGGTTCCATTGCGCAAGATAGTCCGTGACGTACCAGACGCCCTCCTCAGGCGCCTCGCCGTATGTCACATACGTTCCGTCCGCACGCAGCGTCAGCTCCTCCGCCGCCATGCTGCCGCCCGCGGTCAGGCGCCATGTGCCGTCCATCTGCGCCATGACGTCGTGGCGAACCGCCTGGCGCACGTCCTCCGAAGCCAGCTCCAGCGCCCTGAGCGGCACGAATCCCCAGAGGATGCTGCCGTCGTCCACAAGCGCATCGGCCGCGACAAACGCATACTCCTGCGCATACAGGGCCAGGCAGGTCATCTCCGTGCCTTCGGGCACGACAAACTGCGCGTACTGCGACACCTGTGGATCGTCCGTCAGATAGGTCGTTTCCCGGGCGCGCACGGGCACCTGTACATACTTTTCCGTCCACTCCGGACACGCTTCCTCCGTCTGGCCCAGCGCGCTTTGCAGGACGAAGCCGATGCGCTGGGTGCGGTTGCTGATGTCATAGCGGATGCAGGCATAGTCCTGCCCGTCCCCGCGCACGGTGTGCATCCCCCAGAATGTTCCCTCCAGCCCCACCGCCGCCTTGCCGTTCGCCGCGCGCCAGGCGTTTTCGCCAAAGGGCGCGCTGTACACGGCCGCGGTGCCCCGGCCCACGCCTTCATACCGGCGGCCCGCCTCCCCCGTCTGCCACCAGCCGCACACGGCTTCCCCGCTGTCCAGCGCCGCGTGCATGAAGTTCAGGTGACGGATTTCCTCCAGAGAGCGCGGAAACAGGCGGATGTTGAAATCCTCCAGGCGCTTCATGGCGCTCTGCCACCAGACGGTCTGCCCATCCTCCTGCGCCGTATACCGCATCACGCCGTAAGCCCCCGGCGCCGCGGTCACGGTCATGCCGCCGACCACCGCCTGCACGAGCACATAGCCCGTATCGCCGGCCTCAAACGTATACGCCTCCTGCGGACCGTAGGACAGCACGAACCCGTTTTCCGTATCCTCCAGGCGCATCTCCCCGTCGCGCCCGTCGTCCGGCTGGTAAACGGCCCTGGTGGTGTAGAAGAGCTGTCCGTCCAGCGCCACCAGCAGCTCGTTGTGATAGTCGGTATGCATCACCGCGCAGTGTTCTCCCTGGCTCTCCAGCGCGGTATATTCGTCCCAGCGGTTCGTTTCCAATACGTACTGCACCAGCTCGCCCCGAAGCCTCCATCCGTTGGCAAGGGCGGAAGGCGTCAGGCACAGCGCGGCCAGGCAGAACGCGAGCGCCAGGCCAAGCGTTCTCCTCCTTCGTTTCATGGCGCATCCTCTTTCCTTTTTCTGATATTCCCTTAGACGTTCGGACGCGGAAATGGTTCCGTTTCGTCCTCCACGTATTCCAGAATATCGCCGGGCTGGCAGCGCAGCGCCCGGCAGATGGCGTTGAGCGTCGAAAAGCGGATGGCGCTGACGCGGCCCGTTTTCATCCTGGACAGGTTCACATTCGCAATGCCCACGCGCCCCGCCAGCTCTCCCAGCGAAATCTTCCGGTCCGCCATCACCCGGTCCAGCCGCAGAATGATTGCCATGCGCAGTCTCCTTTACAGCGTTTCGTCGTCCTGTTGCTGCAGCGCTTCCCCGTATGCGAAAACCGCCGCCAGCGCCCAGAGCAGCACAGCCGCCGCCAGCGCGTCCGGCCGGAGGGCGTGCCCCGTCGGACAGCTGCCGTAGAAGCTTCCCACCGCCACGTCCGCCAGCGCGGGCGCCACGCCCGTCAGGCCCACGCACAGCGCCGCGGCGCGCACCCGACGCCAGCCGCCCCGCGCAAAGGGCGTCTTCCCGTCCCGCATTCCGCCAAACAGCGCCGCGCCCTGCCAGAAGGCGCCGCACAGCAGCAGGCTCTCTGCCAGCGAGCCGGCAAAATACGGCACGCTGGAAAAGCGCCCCTCCTGCGCGTAGGGCGTATAGGGGCGCAGCCCCAGCACGGACAACGGCTCCCGCCCCTCCGGCCCCGCCGCTTCCCAGACAATGGACGCAACCAGCAGCAGGCAGTAGAGCACATACAAGGCCGTCAGGCCCCACGCCACCCCGGCCGCCCACCGGCAGGCGCGATAGTCTTTCCCCTCCATACAAACCCCTCCTTTTGCCGATATCCTAGCATGGGCCGTAACGAATGTCAACTATTTTTTAACGATAAACGTTAAATTTGCGCGCATGCGTTTGTCTTTCCGGCCCGGCTGTGGTATACTAATTTGGTTTGGAATCCACAGACAACGGAGGGTATCGCTTGGCTAAGGAATACGCAGCGAAGGACATACAGGTGCTCGAAGGGCTGGACGCGGTGCGGATGCGCCCGGGCATGTATATCGGCACGACGGGCTCGCGCGGGCTTCACCACCTGCTCTGGGAGCTGGTGGACAACGCCATGGACGAGGCCATGGGCGGGCATGCCACGCAGGTGCGCGTAGAGCTGCGCAAGGACGGCTCGGCGAGCGTGGAGGATAACGGGCGCGGCATGCCGGTCGACCCGCATCCGCAGCTGGGCGTTTCCGGCGTGGAGGTCATTTTCACCCGCCTGCATGCGGGGGGAAAGTTCAATAACAAGAACTACGCGTACTCCGGCGGACTGCATGGGGTAGGCGCGTCCGTGGTCAACGCGCTGTCGCGCTGGCTGGTGGTGGACAGCTACGTGGACTGGGCGCACTGGCGCATGTCCTTCCGAAGCGAATATGACCCCAGGGAAAAAAAGGTGCTGGCCGGCGTGCCGGACGGGCCGCTGGTCAAGGTCGGCAATACGCGCAAGCGCGGCACGCGGGTGACGTTTTTGCCGGACGACACCGTGTTTGAGGACGTCTCGTTCAACGGCGAGACCGTCGCGCACCGGCTGCGGGAGCTGGCATACCTGAACCGGGGCGTCAAAATCACCTTCTGGGACGAGCGGATACAGGACAGCGAAAAGCGGGAGCGCGTGTTCTGCTACGAGGGCGGCATCGCCGACTATGTCCTCTATCTCAACCATGACAAAACCCCGCTGAACGAAAAGCCGGTCTATCTGGAAGGAAGCCGCGACGATGTCATGGTGCGCGCGGCGCTGCAATACACCGACAGCTATACGGAGAGCTTTTTCTCCTACGTCAACAACATCCCCACGCACGAGGGCGGCACGCATGAAATCGGCTTTAAGGCCGCCTATACCAAGGTGTTCAACGTTTACGCGCGCCGTGTGGGCGCGCTAAAGGAAAAGGACGCCAACCTGACGGGCGAGGATTTTCGCGAAGGGCTGACGTGCGTGCTCTCGTGCATGGTGCGCACGCCGCAGTTCGAGGGGCAGACCAAGGGACGTCTGGGCAACAGCGAAGTGCGCCCGGCCGTGGAAGCCGTGGTCGCCGAGCTGCTCGGCGCCTATCTGGAAGACCTGCGCCACCAGGCCTTTGCGCTGGGCGTCATCGAAAAGGCGGCCAAGTCCGCCAAAGTGCGCGAGGCCGCGCGGCGCGCCAAGGAAAACGCCCGGCAGAAGAACCAGCTGGAGGCCGCGCCGCTGGTCGGCAAGCTGTCCAGCTGCACCGGCCGCAAGGCGTCGGAAAACGAGCTGTTTATCGTCGAAGGAGACAGCGCGGGCGGCAGCGCCAAGCAGGGCCGCGACCGGCGGTTTCAGGCCATTCTGCCGCTGCGCGGCAAGCCGCTCAATGTCGAAAAAAAGCGCCTGGACCAGGTGCTGGGCAACGAGGAGTTCCGCTCCATCATCACGGCGCTGGGCTGCGGCATCGAGGAGGATTTCGCGCTGGCGGATCTGAAATACAACCGCGTCATCATCCTCTCCGATGCCGACCAGGACGGCGCGCATATCCGCGCCATTTTGCTGACCTTCTTTTACCGCTATATGCGCGGCCTGATTACGGACGGCCATGTCTATATCGGCCTGCCGCCGCTCTACCAGGTCAGGCGGGGCGGCGAGGCCCGCTATGCCTATGACGACGCGGAGCTTCGCCGCCTGACGCGGGGCCTGCGCAGCTATACGGTGCAGCGCTACAAGGGCCTGGGCGAGATGAACGCCGACCAGCTCTGGGAAACCACGATGAATCCCGCGCACCGCAAGCTCCTGCGCGTGGGCATCGAGGACGCCGTCGAGGCCGAGCGCATCGTCACCATTCTCATGGGCGACAAGGTGGAGCCGCGGCGCGAATACATCAGCGCCCACGCCAATTTCAACCGCGCCGACACTTTCGAGGCCGCCTCGCGCTGAGCTTCGCTTGACTCTCGGAAAGGAGAAGGACCATGCCCAAAAAGCACGGCGAGCCGGTCGAACGCAACGAGGTCATCCTCGAGGCCAACATGGAGGACGTCATGCGCGACGCGATGATGCCCTATGCCGAGCACGTCATCCTGGAGCGCGCCCTGCCGCGCGTGGAGGACGGGCTCAAGCCCGTACAGCGCCGCATTCTCTATACGATGTCGGAGCTGTCCACCACGCCCGATAAGCCCCACCGCAAGTGCGCGCGCATCGTCGGCGACTGCCTGGGCAAGTTCCATCCCCATGGCGATACGTCCGTCTACGACGCGATGGTGCGCATGGCGCAGCCCTTTTCGATGAGCGCGCCGCTGGTGGACGGGCACGGCAATTTCGGCTCCATCGACGGCGATTCCGCCGCGGCCATGCGCTATACCGAGGCGCGCATGGCGCCGCTGGCGCTGGAAATGCTGCGCGATATCGACAAGGACACCGTCCCCTTCCGGCTGAATTTCGACGATACGCTCAAGGAGCCGGACATGCTCCCCTCCCGGTTTCCCAACCTGCTGGTCAACGGCGCTTCGGGCATCGCGGTAGGGCTTGCCACCAACATCCCGCCGCACAACCTGGGCGAGGCCATCGACGCGGTCTGCGCGATGATTGACCAGCCCGATATTTCCACGCAGGCGCTCATGCGCCATCTCCCCTGCCCGGACTTCCCCACCGGCGGCGTGCTGCTGGACACGCCGGAAATCCTGGCCGCCTATGAAACCGGACGGGGCAAGCTGACGCTGCGGGCCAGGGTGCATATCGAGGACGGCTCCGCGGGGCGCAAGCTGCTGGTCATCACGGAGGTGCCCTATCAGGTCTCCAAGGCGGCCATGCTGGAAAAAATCCTGAAGCTCAGCGAAGAAAAAAAGGCCGCGCTGGGCGGTATTTATGATATCCGCGACGAAAGCGACCGCACGGGCATGCGCGCGGTTGTCGAGCTCAGGCGCGACGTGAATCCCGAGGCCGTTCTGGCCACGCTGTATAAGTATTCGGATTTGCAGGTCACCTTCGGCGTCAACATGATGGCCATTGCCGACGGAAAGCCCGAGCAGATGGGCCTGCGCCGCGTCATCGAGTGCTTTATCCGCCACCAGGAAACCGTCGTCTCCCGCCGCACGCGCTATGAGCTGGACCAGGCCGAATCCCGCCTGCATGTGCTGGACGGCCTGATTGTCGCCGTAGACCATCTGGACGAGATTATCCGCATCATCCGCCGGGCGAAAAACGACAAGGAGGCCCGCGCCAACCTCATCGAGCGCTTCTCCTTCTCCGACGTGCAGGCGCAGGCCATTTTGGATTTGCGCCTGCGCCGCCTGACCGGGTTGGAAATTCTCGCCCTGCGCGAGGAACACGCCAAGGTCTGCCGGGACATTGCGCGGCTCAAGGGCATTCTCGCCAGCCGGAAAAAGCTCATGGACGTCATCAAGGCGGAGCTGACGGACATCCGCAGCCGGTACGCCGTGTCGCGCCGCACCGAGCTGGCGCGCGGAGAGGTTCTGCCGGCCGTGGCGGCGGACGACACCCCCGAGCCGGAGGAGGCGGTCGTGTTCCTGACCTACGGCGGGCAGCTGCGCCGGATGCACCCGAAATGGTTTGAAAAGCTGGGCGAACAGGAGGAGGAAAAGGACAGGCCCCGGGAGTGCTTCCGCACGCTGTCCGACGCGACGCTGTACTTCTTTACCGACCGGGGAAACTGCTATCCGCTGTCCGTGGCCGGCCTGCCGGAGGCCAACCGGCCCAAAGAGCGCGGCACCCTGCTGACCGGCCTGCTGGCCGGGCTGGAAAAGGGAGAGCGCGCGGTGCGGGTGCTCTGCCTGCGCCCGGGCGAACTGGAAAAGACGGCGGATTTGCTCTTTGTTACGGCAAACGGCATGGTCAAGCGCACGGAAGCGGCCGCCTATGCCGTGCGCAAGGCGAAATTCGCCGCGCTCTCGCTCAAGCCTGGCGACGCGCTGCTGGACGTCATGCCGCTTGCCCGGGATTCCGTGCTGCTGGTGACGGCGCTTGGCATGGTCATCCATTTCAGCGCCGCGCAGGTGCCGGCGACGGGCCGCACCACGGCGGGCGTGCGCGGGATGTCGCTGGAGGAGGGCGACCGGGTGGCGTATGCGTTCCTGATTGTTCCGGACGAGGGCGAAATGCTGCTGATGTCGGACAGGGGCTATGCGAAAAAATCCCTCGCGCTCGACTTTGAACGCCAGAACCGCGCGGGCAAGGGGCTCAAGGGCTTCACCTTCCAGAAAAACGGCGCCAACGGCAGCCGGATTGCGGGCGCGCTGTATGTGCGCGAGCCCTATGCGTTCCTCGTGCGCCAGCACGTCAGCCCGCCGACCGCGCTGTCCACGGAGGATATCCACATCGAGGCCCGCGCCGGAAAGGGCAGGATGTACGTCATGGCCCTGATGGACGACGTGGTCACGGGCGTGGAGCGCGTGCCTTCCCGCTGAAGCGCGCCGGTTTCGGCGGGAACCCCTCCGCCGCCCCCGGGAGAGCGACGTCAAACCCTCCCGGAAGGATATACAAAATATCTTAGAAACCCTCCGCCGCCCCGGGGGTCGGCCCTTCTGCCATATCCGTGCTCGCGGAATGATATTTTTCAAAGCGTATACACTTTATTCATGGACTGTTCATGCGCCTTTTAGGTTGATTTAAGCTTTCCCCGGTATCATGGATACAGCGCGCAGAGCGCAACAATCCAGAACCGGGAGTGATGACCAAATGAAACGTATGAAAACCGTCCGGCCGGGCCGCCTTGCGGCGCTGCTGCTGGCCCTGCTGACCCTGTCCTGCGCCGCGCTGGCCGAAGAAACCCCCGCCGTGGCCGACGACGGTCCCGCGCGCATCGAGCTGAGCACCCAATACCCCGCGCTGGTCGCCAAAGCGGGCGACAGCCTGACCTTTGATTTGGATATCGAAAACCAGAGCGGCGCCTCGCAGGATATCGCGCTGTCCGCCGTCTCCGTGCCCGAGGGCTGGACCAGTTCCTTCAGCGCCAGCAGCAAGCAGGTCAGCCTGGTGCATGTCAAGGACGGCGATACGAACAGCAGCGTGGATTTCGCGCTGGACATCCCGCTCGACGCTGCGGACGGCGAATATGTCCTGACGCTGCAGGCGGATGCGGACGGCTTTTCCGATACCATGGACATCTATCTGACGCTTGACGCCGAGGAAATCGGAGAGAGCAGCTTCACCGTGGAATACCCCTCGCAGGAAGGGGATGCGGACACGGCCTTCAGCTACTCGGCCATTCTTGCCAACAACACCCTGTCCAACCAATCCTATGCCTTTTCCGCCACCGCGCCCAGCGGCTGGAGCGTAAGCTTCGCGCCCTCGGGCGAGACGACGAAGGTCGCCTCGTTGGAGGTGGAGGCGCGCACGACGCAGAGCGTGGACATTGACATCACGCCGCCTGCGGATATCGAGTCGGGCACCTATGAAATCCTGTGCAGCGCAACCTCCGCGGACGAGAAGGTTTCTCTGCCGCTGTCGATTACCATTACGGGGTCCTACGACCTTGCGCTTTCCACGCCCAGCGGCCTGCTGAGCCTGGACGCCTACGCCAATCAGGAAAGCCCCCTCCAGCTCACCATCACCAACTCCGGCAACACGGCGCTGACCCAGGTGAACCTGACCTCCAGCGCGCCCACGGGCTGGTCCGTGCGCTTCTCGCAGGAAACCATCGACCTCATTGAGCCGGGCGCCACCGTGGAAACGACCGCCTATATCACCCCCGGCGAGGAGGCCATGTCCGGCGACTACGTGACCACGCTCTCCGCCGGCAACAGCGATGCGTCCGATATGATTGAGCTGCGCATCACCGTCAAGACGGAAACCAAATGGGGCGTCATCGGCATCGGCGTCATCGTGGTGCTGGCGGTCGTCATGCTGGCGGTCATGCGCAGGTTTGGGAGGCGGTGACCATGGCGGAGGCAACAAGCGCACCCATCCTGGAAATCCGGAACCTGAGCAAGCGGTACGGCTCGCTCGTGGCGGTGGACGCGCTGACGCTGAGCGTGCGGCGCGGCGAAGTCTTCGGCCTGCTCGGCCCCAACGGGGCCGGCAAGACCACGACCACCCTGATGCTGCTGGGCCTGACCGAGCCGTCCGGCGGCAGCGCCTCCATCGCGGGCATCGACTGTACCCGCAACCCCCTGGAGGTCAAGCGCATCGTCGGCTATCTGCCGGATAACATGGGCTTTTACGCGGACATGACCGGGCGGGAAAACCTGCGCATGACCGGGCGCATGAACGGCCTGTACGGCGAGGCGCTGGAGCGCCGCATGGACGAGCTGCTCGAGCGCGTGGGCATGACCGACGCGGCCGACCGCAAGGCGGGCACCTATTCCAAGGGCATGAAACAGCGCCTGGGCATCGCCGACATCCTCATGAAGGGCCCGGAAGTGCTCATCATGGACGAGCCGACCAACGGCATCGACCCGGAAGGCATGCGCGAGCTGATGGCGCTGATTCGCGCGCTGGCGGAGAAGGACGGCATGACCATCCTCATTTCCTCCCATCAGCTCCACCAGATTCAGCAGATATGCGACCGCGTGGGCATCTTCACCCAGGGCAGGCTTATCGCCTGCGGCCGCATCGAGGAGCTGGCCTACCAGCTTGCGCAGGAGAACGACTGCCGGCTGGAAATCGGCGCGCAGCCGGGCGGCGACGCGCTGCTGCGGTGCCTGCAGGGCGTGGAAGGCGTGCTGGAGGCGCAGCCGGACGATCATGGTCTGGTCCAGGTACGGGCCGTCCGGGGCCGCAACGCTGCGCTGGTCCGCGCGCTGGTGGACGGCGGCTTTACGCTCACGCATCTGCGCCAGACCAGCGACGACCTGGACGAGATATACAGCAAATACTTTGAAAAGGCAGGTGAGCGGGATGCAGGCGGCGAAGGCGGCAAGCGGAATCACGACCGCAAAGGCGCCTGACAGGCGCGCGGCGCGCGGCGGTTTCCGCACGCTGTATCAAAAAGAGCTGGCGGACCATTTTCACAGCGCACGCTTCAAAATTGTCTTTGGCCTGTTGGTGCTGACCAGCCTGGCCAGCCTCTACGGCGGCCTTTCGGGCATCCGCAGCGCGGACGCGACCAGCAGCGATTACGTCATTCTGGCCCTGTACACCTATTCCGCCAGCGGCATTCCTTCCTTCGCGTCCTTCCTGGCGTATCTTGCGCCGCTGGCCGGCCTGGTGCTCGGCTTCGACGCCATCAACCGCGAGCGCTCGCAGGGAACGCTGAACCGGCTGGTATCCCAGCCGATTCACCGCGACGCGGTCATCAACGCCAAATTCCTGGCCGGCGTGACGGTTCTGTTCATGATGATTTTCTTCGTGGGCGTGCTGGCGGCCGGGCTGGGCCTGGCGGTGATTGGCATTCCGCCTTCGGGCGAGGAACTGGCGCGCATCACGGCCTACCTGCTCTTTACGGTCGTGTATACGTCGCTGTGGCTTGCGCTGGCCATGCTCTGTTCCGTGCTTTGCCGCCATGCGGCGACCTCGGCGCTGATTGTGATTACGGTCTGGATTTTCTTTACCCTCTTTTTCAGCATGATTGCTTCCATCATCGCCAACCTGGTCTATCCGCTGGAGGGCATTCAGGGCTATTACAATATGTTCAGCAACTACCAGCTGGAGCTGAGCCTGAACCGGGTGTCTCCCTACTATTCCTACTGTGAGGCGGCGTCGACCCTGCTGAACCCGAACATACGCACGACGGGCATCACGACCCAGGCTTCTCTTTCGGGCGCGCTGGCGAGCTATCTGACGTTTGATCAGAGCCTGCTGCTTATCTGGCCCCATGTCACATGCATGGTGGCGGCGGTCATGGCGGCCTTCACGGTTTCCTATATTGCCTTCATGCGCCAGGAAATACGCGCATAGGCCCGTTGCGGACGGCGAAAAAGCCCTGCAGGGCTTTTTCGGCCCACGCGCCAACCGACCCCGGCGACAGGAACGCCGGGGTCGGAATTTTGCGCAGGCGCGCTGCCTTACAGCGAAAACGGCGCAAGCCCGACCTTGCGGCGCACCTTGCGCATCGTCCGGGCCGCGATGGCCGAGGCGCGCTCCGCGCTGGCGCGCATGATGGTCTCAATGTACGCCTTGTCCGCCATCAGGCGCCTGTGCTCGTTCTGGATGGGCTCCAGCTCGGCGACGACCGCGTCGGCCACCGCCGTCTTGAACGCGCCGTAGCCCTGTCCGGCAAAGTCGGCCTCGATTTTTTCCATGGAATCGCCGGTAATCGCGCCGAGAATGCTCATCAGGTTGGACACGCCGGGCTTGCCCTCCGGGTCGAAGCGGACTGAGGCCTCGCTGTCGGTTACGGCCCGTTTGAACTTGCGGCGAATGGCCTCGGGCGTATCCAGCAGGGCGATATAGGTATCTTCCGGGTCGGACTTGCTCATCTTGCGCGCAGGTTCCTGCAGGCTGCGAATGCGCGCGCCGACCTTGGGGAAATAGCCGTCCGGGACGACAAAGGTGTCCCCGTAAGCGCCGTTGAAGCGGATGGCGATATCGCGTGTCAGCTCCAAATGCTGCTTCTGGTCCGCGCCGATGGGCACCAGGTCCGCCTGATACAGCAGGATATCCGCCGCCATCAGCACCGGATAGGTCAGCAGACCGGCGTTGAGGTTGGCGGCGTGCTTTTGCGCCTTGTCCTTATACTGCGTCATGCGCTGCAGCTCGCCCAAGTAGGTATAGCAGCCGAGAATCCAGGCCAGCTCCGCATGCGCGGGCACATGGGACTGGCAGTAAATCAGCGTCTTTTCCGGGTTCAGGCCGGCCGCCAGGTAAATGGCCATCAGCTCCGTGCAGCGGCGCCGCAGCTGGGCGGGCTCCTGCCGGACGGTAATGGCGTGCAAATCCACGACGCTGTAAATGCACTGATATTCGTCTTCCAGCTGCTTCCAGTTGCGTATCGCGCCGAGATAGTTGCCCAGCGTCAGCGTTCCGGACGGCTGAATGCCGGAGAAAATGACTTTTTTCCCTGTCTGTTGAGTGCCCTGTCCTTCCATTCCATCACGCCTCCTGTTGCCGCCGCCCGTCGCACGGGCACGGCCTTTGCGCTCCGCCGTCCGGAGCGCAGATGTAGTATATCACAGCGGCTGCGGAATGTAAATCGCCCCGAAAACCGGCAGGAAAGGGCCGCGTTTGCCGATGTTTTTTGTGCTGTTTGGTCAGAATAATTTTACCACCCTGCCGCTTCCTTGACGGGCGATACAAAGCGTGCTACGATAATTGGCAACATAGATAATAGGGAGGAATGTTCCCATGCAGAATATCGGTCTTATCGGTGCCGCCGTCATGGGCAGCAACCTTGCGCTCAATATGGAGCGCCACGGTTTCTCCGTGGCCGTCTATTCCCGCACGCCCGAATCCGTCACCCGCTTTATCGAAGGCGCCGCCAAGGGCAAGAACATTCTCGGCACCTATTCGCTCGAATCGTTTGTCGCCAGCCTGGAAAAGCCGCGCCGCATCCTGATGATGATTAAGGCGGGCGCGCCGGTCGATCAGATGATAGATAAGCTTTTGCCCCTGCTCGAGCCGGGCGACATCCTGATAGACGGCGGCAACAGCCATTTCCCCGATACCATCCGCCGCGTCAGGAAGGTGGAGGAAGCGGGCATGCTCTATATCGGCACCGGCGTGTCCGGCGGCGAGGAAGGCGCGCTGACCGGCCCGTCCATCATGCCCGGCGGTTCTCCGGCCGCCTGGCCGCACGTCAAGCCCATTCTTCAGGCCATCGCCGCCCACACCGCCGAGGGGGAGCCCTGCTGCGACTGGATTGGCGAAGGCGGCGCGGGCCACTTTGTCAAAATGGTGCACAACGGCATTGAATACGGCGACATGCAGCTCATCTGCGAGGCGTATCAGCTCATGCGCGACTACCTGGGCATGACCTACCAGGACATGCACGACACGTTCGCGCAATGGAACCAGGGCGAGCTGAACAGCTATCTGATAGAAATCACCCGCGACATTCTCGCGTTCCGGGATACGGACGGCGCCCCGCTGGTGGAAAAAATCCTGGACACCGCGGGCCAGAAGGGCACGGGAAAATGGACCGGCATCGCCGCGCTGGACGAGGGCGTCCCGCTGACGCTCATCGGCGAGGCGGTCTTTGCCCGCTGCCTGTCGGCGATGAAGGACGAGCGCGTGGAAGCCTCGCGCGTGCTTTCCGGCCCCGCGCCCCGGTTTGAAGGCGATCGCGCCGCGTTCCTGGAAGACCTGCGCCGCGCGCTGTTCGCGGCCAAGATTGTCTCCTACGCGCAGGGCTATGTGCTCATGCGCTCGGCCGCCGAAACATACGGCTGGCATCTCAACTACGGCGGCATCGCGCTGATGTGGCGCGGCGGCTGCATCATCCGCTCGGTGTTCCTGGGCAAAATCAAGGAAGCGTTCACGAAAAACCCCGCGCTGTCCAACCTGCTGCTGGACCCCTATTTCAAAGACGCGGTCGAAGGCGCGCAGGCCGGCTGGCGCCGCGTATGCGCCGCCGCGCTGATGAACGGCATTCCGACCCCGGCGCTGACCAGCGCGCTGAACTATTTCGACGGGTATCGCACCGAGCGCCTGCCCGCCAACCTGCTGCAGGCGCAGCGCGATTACTTCGGCGCGCACACCTATGAGCGGCTGGACGCGCCGCGCGGGCAGTTTTTCCATACCAACTGGACCGGTCACGGCGGCGACATCTCCGCTTCGACCTATACCGTCTGACGGAGGCGCGGCATGAAAGGCATCTGCAGGCTTGCCGAGAGCCCGCAAGGGCTGTCGGATGCGGAACTGTTTGCGGCGCTGGACGAAGCCATCGCCGACCGGAAGAGCGCCCTGAAAAAGGTGCTGCTCATTCCTCCGGATTTTACGCGCTTTCATTCCGGGGCGGGCAAAATCACGGCGCACCTGTACGACGTGCTCAAAGACGCCTGCCGGGTGGATATCCTGCCCGCGCTGGGCACGCATGTCGCCATGACGCCGGAAGAGCTGCGCGCCATGTTCGGCCCGGGCATCCCACAGGACCGTTTTCTGGTGCATAACTGGCGCACGGACGTTGTGAAGCTGGGCGAGGTGCCGGCCGACTTTGTCCGGGAGGTTTCCGAGGGCCTGGTGACCGACGCCATCCCGGTCGAAGTCAACCGGCTGCTGCTGGACGCCTCGTATGACCTGATCGTGTCCATCGGCCAGGTGGTCCCGCACGAGGTGGTGGGCATGGCCAATTACGGCAAGAACATCTTCGTCGGCTGCGGCGGCAGCGCGATGATTCACGCCTCGCACATGCTCGGCGCGTTCTACGGCATGGAGCGCATCATGGGCCGCGATTTTTCGCCCGTGCGCAAGGTGTTTGACTATGCGCAGGCGCATTTCCTGGCGCAGATTCCGCTGTGCTATGTGCTCACCGTCACCACCGCGCCGGAAGGGCAGGTGCGGATGCACGGCCTGTTTATCGGCCGCGAACGGTCCTGTTTTGAAAAGGCGGTCGCCCTGAGCCAGCAGAAGAACCTGACGTTTGTGGACAAACCCATCCGGAAGGTCGTCGTGCTGCTGGACGGCCAGGAGTTCAAGAGCACCTGGCTGGGCAACAAGGCCGTTTACCGCACCCGGATGGCCATTGCGGACGGCGGCGAGCTGGTCGTGCTGGCGCCGGGCGTGGAGCGGTTCGGCGAGGACGCCGGCATCGACGGACTCATCCGCAAATACGGCTACTGCGGCCGCGAGCGCGTGCTGGAGCTGGTGCGGACGCACGCGGACCTGCGCGACAACCTGTCTGCCGCGGCGCACCTCATTCACGGCTCTTCGGACGGCCGCTTCACCATTACCTACTGTCCCCGCAAGCTGACGGAAGCCGAGGTGCGCGGCGTGTGCTTCCAGTATATGCCCTATGACGAGGCCGTCCGCCGCTATCCTCCGGCCCGGCTCGCGGACGGTTTGAACACGCTGCCGGACGGCGAGGAAATCTACTATATCAGCAATCCCGCCCTGGGGTTGTGGGCCGACCGGTCGCGGTTCTGAGATATCTCCGGGGCATCCCGCGCGCGATGCGGCGCAGCGCGGGGGTTCCCGAACGGTTCCCACAGCTGCACAAAAGAAGCGGCGCCGGCGTGCCGCACCTGCGCCCAAGCCATGGAGAGGAGGCGTCCCTTGGAGTTTCTGCATAGCCTGGCAAACATCCGTACCCCGTTTGGAACGGCGCTGTTCCAGGGAATTACCCTGTTCGGGGAGGAAGCCATTATCGTCTGTCTCCTGTGCGCCCTCTACTGGTGCCGGAACAAGCAGCTCGCCTATGGCGTGGGCATGGCTTTTTTCCTGTCCGCAGCGGTCGTACAGGGGCTGAAGATTACCTTTCGCATAGACCGCCCCTGGCTGCTGGATCCCACCTTTGTGCCGGTGGCCTCCGCGCTGGAGGCCTCCACCGGGTATTCCTTCCCCAGCGGGCATACCCAGTGCGCCGCCGCGCTCTACGGCTATCTGGGCGTTTCCTGCCGGCGATGGTACGGGCGCGCTGCCCTGTTTGCGCTGGTGCTGCTGGTAGGGTTTTCGCGGATGTATCTGGGGGTGCATACGCCCGCGGACGTGGGCGCATCCCTGCTGGTCACGGCGTTGATTATCGCCTGCGTGTATTTCTGTTTTCGCGCGGGCGTGTCCGACGCATGGCTGGCGGGCATCGTGGCGGCGCTGGGCGCGGCCGTGCTGGTGTACGCGCTGGCGCTGTACGGCGCGGGCGTCATCGAGATGCATTACGCCTCGGATTGCTGCAAGGCGGCCGGCGGCTGCCTTGGCTGCGCCGTCGGATTGCTGTGGGAGCGGCGCGGCATCCGCTTTTCGGAGCGCGCGCCCCTGTGGCAGCAGGCCGTCAAATTCCTGGTCGGCATGGCCGGCGTGGTGGGCATCCGATGGGGCCTGAAGGCCCTGCTGGGCGCGTCGCTGCTCGTCGATACGCTGCGCTACGGCCTGATTGCGCTGTGGGTGCTGGCGCTGTATCCGTTCCTGTTCCAGAAGGCGGAGGGCTTGCGCCACGGCGCATGCCCGGAGCAGCACGGCGCGGCATGACGGGGATGGTTGCCGTGCGGCCGGCATGACGCCGGCGGCGGACGAAAAACGCACGCGCGGGCGCGCGGCGCGTTTGCGCGCAGCGCCGCCGCCGTGAGCCCTCGGGCGGAGGCGCCGGACGAGGGCCCATCGACCCGCAGCGCGCCCGTGCGCGTGCCTGTCCCGGCAGCGATTCGGCGTGCGGAGCCGTCTGCCCCGCGCGCCGTTTTCCTGCCTCCGCGCTTTACAGCACCGGCTCGATGACCGCCCGAAAATACCGGTCCAGCTCCACCGGCGCAAGCGCCATCCCCTGCTGAATCCACCACAGCACCATCTCCACAAAGCTGCCGGAGACGTGATTGATAAGAAAGTCCGGCGGGATATCCAGGTTGGCGCGCCGGTTCTGGTTGACAAACTGCATGCGGATGAGCTCGTTGAGGCTGTTTTTGAAATAGCGCAGGAAAATCTCACTGCTTTCGCACGACAAGAGCCCCAGGATATTCCGGTCGTTCTCCTGCAAATGCTGCAGCAGGTGGCAGAACACCGACTCCGGCGCGCCCCGCCCGGCATACAGCCCATGGGTATGCGTGCTGTCCACGGCGCTGCCCACAATATGCCCGAACAGCGCTTCGCACAGCGCCCGGAGCAGGTCCTCTTTGGTCTCAAAATGGGCATAAAACGTGGTTCGGCCCACGTTGGCCCGGTCGATGATGTCCTGCACCGTAATCCGGCTGTACCGCTTTTCTCCCAAAAGGCTGCCGAATGCGGAAAAAATCGCTTCTCTTGTCTTCTGCTGACGCCTGTCCATGCCGCACGCTCCCGTACATTTTGCAAAATATGTCCCGTAAGAAACAGCCGGGCAAAAATGTCCGTTGCGTTTCCCCGCGCCCGCCCCTACAATCATACATAGCGAACAGGTTGTTCTGTATCAAATGTATTGTACGGAATCCGGCGCGGCCTGTCAAGCGCAGCGCAGGCATCCGTGCGGGCGGAGGAAAAGCCATGATAAAGCGGTTCGTCGATGTTCTGTCCCGGCTGCCCATGACCCTTGTGGGCGGCGTGTTTCTGGTAGCCAGCCTGCTCCTTTCCTGGCAGGGCGTCGATGTGCCGGTCGATCCGGCATGGGCGACGGTCGTCATCAGCGGCGTTCCGCTGCTGTACCTGGCGGTCTGGCGGATTGTGCATAACCCGGGCATCAGCAAGATTTCCTCCGCGCTGCTCATCACCATCGCCATGTTCGCCGCCATTGCCATCGGCGACCTGTTCGCAGCCGGCGAGGTGGCCTTTATCATGGCCATCGGCGCCATCCTGGAGGAGCGAACGACGAACCGGGCCCGGAAGGGACTGAAACAGCTCGTCAGCCTTGCGCCGACGCAGGGCCGCAGGGTGCGGGACGGCAAGGAGGAGACCATCCCGGCCGAAGCCATCCGGCAGGGCGACATCCTGCGCATTCTGCCCGGCGAGACCGTTCCCGTGGACGGGACCATCATCAGCGGCGAGACGTCCCTGGACCAGGCCATCATGACGGGCGAATCGCTGCCGGTGGACAAGGGGGTGGGCGAAAGCGTGTTTTGCGGCACCCTCAATCGCTTTGGCGCCATCGACATCCGGGCCACCAAGGTGGGCGAGGACAGCTCGCTGCAAAAGCTCATTCGCATGGTACGGGACGCGGAAAACCGGCAGGCGCCCATGCAGCGCATCGCGGACCGTTGCGCCAGCTGGCTGGTGCCCGTGGCGCTCCTGATTGCCATCGCGGCCTACGTGGGCACCGGAAATCTGGTGACCGCCGTGACCATCCTGGTGGTATTCTGCCCGTGCGCGCTGGTGCTGGCCACCCCCACCGCCATCATGGCGGCCATCGGCCAGGCGACCAAGCACGGCGTCATCGTCAAATCCGGCGAGGCCCTGGAAGCGATGGGCAAGGTGGACACGATTGCCTTTGACAAAACCGGCACGCTGACCTACGGCAGGCTGGACGTCAGCGATGTTCTCTGCTTCGACGCCTCCCTGGACGAAGCGCAGCTGCTGTCGCTGGCCGCCTCGGCGGAGTCCCGGAGCGAGCATCCGTTGGGAAAGGCCATTGTAGCCTGCGCCCGGACCCGGGACATTCCGGTGCCGGCGCCGTCCGATTTCAGGATGCGCGCGGGCATGGGCGTCAGCGCGCAGGTGGAGGGCCGGTGCGTGCTGTGCGGGAGCGAGAAATTCCTGGCGGAGAGCGGCGTGACGCTCGACGAAGCGGCGCAGGCCTGCCTGGACCGTCTGCGCGCGCAGGGGAAAGCCTCCGTCCTGGTGGCCGGCGAACGGCGGTGCCTGGGCGTCATCGCCCTTTCCGACGTGCTGCGGCCGGAAGCCGGGGAGGTGACGGCCCGCCTTGACGCCATGCACACCCGCACCGTCCTGCTCACCGGCGACAACCGGAAAACCGCGGCGTACTTTGCCGCCCAGGCAGGCATCCGCGAGGTGCGCGCGGAGCTGCTGCCGCAAGAGAAGGTGGAGAGCATCCGCGCGCTCCAGCGCGAGGGCCGCAAGGTCTGCATGATTGGAGACGGCGTCAACGACGCCCCTGCCCTCAAGACGGCCGATGTGAGCGTTGCCATGGGCGGCATGGGCAGCGATATTGCGGTGGAAGCGGCCGACATCGCGCTGATGCGCGACGATATTTCCAGAATCCCCTATCTCAAGCGGCTGTCCAACGCCACGGTAAACACCATCCGATGCAGCATCGCCCTGTCCATGGCCATCAATTTTCTGGCCATCGCGCTGTCCCTGCTGGAGGTTCTCACCCCCACGACCGGCGCCCTGGTGCATAACGCCGGCTCCTGCCTTGTCGTGCTCATTGCCGCCGTGCTGTACGACCGGAAGTTTGAATAGCCCGCGCCCGCAAAGGCGCGCAGCGCCGGGCCATTTTCCCCTTGGCCGGCGTCCGCCCACATGTGGGCGCGCATGAACTCTCGTCGCCATCTCCTCCGCTCCTGCCGTCTCGCCGCGTGCGGGCGCGCATGAACCCCTGTCACATCCTTTCCCCCTGCCGGCCGGCCGCGTGCGGAAAGCCCGTCCCGGGTTTCCGGCAGGATGACGAAAACTTCGTGCGCCATCGTGGAGATTTTTCCCCGGTTTTATTGTATAATAGGGTTTATATGATATAGTATTTCCCAATCTGTCCATGTGAGGCGTTATGGTCAAAGCAGTTGTCGGTGACAGAGAATTTCATAAAAAGCTCCTCTCGCTCGTGCTGCCCATCGCGCTGCAGCAGCTTATGCTCGCGGCGGTCAGCGCGTCCGACGCCGTCATGCTCAACTTCGTCTCGCAGGACAAGATGTCGGCGGTGTCCCTGGCCGTGCAGATTACCTTTGTGGAAAACCTGTTCCTGGCGGCCATGACCATCGGCCAGTCCATGCTTGCGGCGCAGTATTGGGGGAAGAAGGACGTTGCGGCGGTCGAAAAGGTTTTCGCCTATGTCATGAAAATCACGGTCATGGTCGCGTGGTTTTTCTTCCTTGCGGCGCTGTGCGTCCCGTCCTTCCTGATGCGCCTGCTCACCAACGAGCCCGTCCTCATCGCGGAAGGCGCGACATATCTGCGCATCGTTTCCCCGTCGTATCTGCTGGCGGGCGTCTCGCAGGTGTATCTTTGCGCGCTGAAAAACAGCGGCAAGGCGAGGCAGGCAGGCGTCATCAGCGCAGTATGCATGGCCGGCGACATGCTGATGAACGCGGCGCTCATCGCCGGGCTTTGGGGGTTTCCCCGCCTGGAGATTGCGGGCGCGGCGATTTCCACGACCGTCGCCCGAACCGTCGAAGTCCTGTGGTGCATGGCGGAAACCGCCCGGAAAAACAGCGTCAAGCTGCGCCGGAAATACATGCTGCATACCGACCGTCGGCTCGCCGGCAGTTTCTGGAAGCATACCGCGCCCGTCCTGGGCAATGAAATCGTCTGGGGTGTCGGCTTTACCATGGTTTCGGTCATCATGGGGCATCTCGGGCGCGACGCTGTTGCCGCCCATGCCATTGCCGGCGTTGTGAAAAACCTGGCCGCCTGTCTGTGCCTTGGGCTTGCCGGCGGCGGCGGGATTCTGATAGGAAACGAGCTCGGCGCAGGCAGGCTGGCACGGGCGCGGGCATACGGCGGCAGGCTGTGCGCCCTGGCGCTGCTCGCGGGCGTCGTCTCGGGCGCGGTACTGCTGGCCTGCAGCCCGCTGATTCTGGCACTGGCCGAGATCAGCGATACGGCCGCCGGGTATCTGCGGGGAATGCTGCATATCTGCGCCTGGTATATGATTGGCAAGTCCGTCAACGCCACCGCCGTCGCGGGCATCTTCTGCGCCGGCGGGGACAGCCGGTTCGGCCTGCTGTGCGACGCCGTCGTGATGTGGGGCATTATCGTGCCCACAGGGCTGCTCGCGGCCTTTGTCCTGCGGCTCCCGGTGATGGCCGTCTATCTTCTCGTCAGCCTGGATGAGCTGCTGAAGCTGCCCGCCGTATACAGGCATTACAAAACGTACGCCTGGGTCAAAGACCTGACGATAAAGGAGGAACGCTGACATGCCCATGAAGGACAAAATGCACACGGGGGATCTGTACTTCCCCGGCGACGAGGAAATCATGCGCGAACAGACGCAGCGCCTGGAGCGCCTGTATGATTTCAACCATACGCGCCCGTCCGAAAGCGAAAAGCGCCAGGCACTCCTGAAGGAGATGTTCGCCGAAATCGGCGAGGGCTGCTATATCGAGCCGCCCCTCTATGCCAACCATGCCGGCGGCCATGTGCACTTTGGCAAGGGCATCTACTGCAACTTCGGCCTGACCCTGGTGGACGACACGCATATCTATGTGGGCGACCACACCATGTTCGGCCCCAATGTCGTCGTCGCGACGGCCGGTCATCCCATCCTGCCCGAGCTTCGCCAGCGGGGCTATCAGTATAACTTCCCCGTCCGCATCGGCAAAAACTGCTGGATTGGCGCGGGCGTCCTCATCATGCCCGGCATCACCATCGGCGACCACGTGGTGCTGGGCGCGGGCAGCGTCGTCACCCGGGACATTCCCTCCCGCGTGGTCGCGGCCGGCAACCCGTGCCGCGTGCTCCGGGAGGTCAATGAACGCGACCGGGCGTATTATTTCCGCGACAGGGCCATCGACTGGGACGCGCTTGAATAGGCGCAGGCCGGGCTTCCGGCGCTGCGGGAGAGGCCAGCCGCCGGAATGTTGGCGGAGGTTTCGGACGGCGGCCGAAGCGGGAGGGCGTTTGGGGAGGCTTGGAGGGCCGGAGCCCTCCAAAGACAATCCGAACCCGGCGACATGCGCGGCGGGTTCCGAAGCCTTGCGCAGTAAGGTTCAGCATATCACACTTCTGCGGGGATGCAGGAAGGGGCGGCAAGCCCCTT
>NHCFR05603__coassemble_354_pt1 | contig 40339 bp, 32 predicted proteins | sample NHCFR05603__metabat2_high_PE_044 | metagenome-assembled genome bin NHCFR05603
GGGTTCGGATTGCATTTGGAGGGCTTCGGCCCTCCAAGCCTCCCCAAAGGGGTTTTTCGACAAGCTGGCGCGCGCTCCACGGCGCGCGTTTTTTCTGCCCGCGCGGCAAAGTTGTCATATTGTGCCGCAAATGCGCGGAGCCGTGAGGAGGGTTTCCACAATTCTGACGACAAATGTTCGTACCAGCCCGAACAATTCGGCGCGGAAGAGGCGATAGTTGCGGATTTTTGTCTTTACAGGCGCAAAAATCGAGTATATAATATACTTGTCGTCCGGTTTGTCCGGCGTAAAAACATGGAGAGGAACGATTGCACGATGAAGAAACTGCTCGCACTGCTTCTGGCGGCCATGCTGCTGTGCCTGTCCGCCGGCGCCATGGCGGAGGCCGCGAACGCGCCCATCGCCAAGGAAGACCTCAAAATCGGCGTTCTGCACATCAACGACTCGTCCGACCAGGGATACACGTACAACCATGAGGCCGGCTACCTCAAGGCCATGGAAGAGCTGGGCCTGGACACGGAAACGCAGTATGTGCCCAAGTACCACATCGGCGAGGACGACAAGTGCGCCACCGCCATTCAGGAGCTGATTGAAGCGGGCTGCAACATCATCTTCGCCACCAGCTACGGCCACGGCCCCTATGTGCTCGAAGCCGCCACGCAGCATCCCGAAGTGCAGTTCTGCCATGCCACCGGCGAATTGGCCGTGACGGCAGGCCTGCCCAACCTGCACAACTATTTCGCCCAGATTGAAGAAGCCCGCTACCTGGCCGGCATCGCCGCGGGCCTGAACACCAAGGTGAACAAGCTCGGCTACGTCGGCGCCAAGCCCTTTGCCGAGGTTATCTCCGGCTTTACCGCCTTCTTCCTGGGCGCCAGGTCCGTCAACCCCGACGTGACCATGGAGGTCATCTATACCAACGAATGGAGCAGCGCCACGCTGGAGGCGCAGGCCGCGCAGGCGCTCATCGATATGGGATGCGACGTGATTTCCCAGCATTCCGACACCACCTCTCCCGCGACCACGGCCGAGGCCGGCGGCGTGCTGCATGTCGGCTACAACAACGATATGATTCCCGCCGCGCCCAACGCTTCCCTGATTTCCGCGCGCATCGACTGGTCGCACTACATGAAGTATGCGCTGGAGTGCATGATGAGCGGCGAGCCCATCGCCACGGACTGGACGCAGGGCTGGGCCGAGCGCACCGTCTACCTCTCCCCGCTGAATACCGCCATCGCCGCCGAGGGCACCCAGGAAGCCATCGACGCTGCGGCCGCCAAGTTTGACGACGGTTCGCTGCATGTCTGGCAGGGCCCGCTGTACGACAGCGAAGGCAATCCCGCGCAGATTATGAGCTGGGACGGTTCCTCCGTGGTGTACACCTTCTCCGACGAGGTGTATGAGGAGCCCAACTCCGCGCCGCAGTTCAACGCCATCATCGAGGGAATTCATATCAACGAGTAGTCTGAGCCTTTTCTACGGGCAGCGCCGCCAGCGTGGCGCTGCCCGGTTTGTTTATGGCATGCAAAAAGGGGAGTCGGCATTGGAGCAAAAGGGAGCAACGGAGCGCCGCGGAGAGGTCGCCGTCCGCATGCGCGGGATTACCAAGACGTTCGGCAGCAGGGTTGTCGCAAACCATAACGCGCATCTGGAGGTGCGCTGGGGCGAAATCCTGGCCCTGCTGGGCGAGAACGGCAGCGGAAAAACCACGCTGATGAACATGCTCGCCGGCATTTACTATCCTGACAGCGGTGAAATCGAGGTCAACGGGCGGGAGGTCAGCATCCGTTCGCCCCGGGACGCGTTTGAGCTGCGCATCGGCATGATTCACCAGCATTTCAAGCTCGTGGACGTGCTGACCGCGTCGGAGAACATCGTCCTGGGCCTGCCGGGCGGCGTCACGCTCAACCGCCGGGCCGTGGCCGCCCGGATTCGCGCCATCGGCGAAAAATACGGGTTTGCGCTGGACCCGGAAAAGAAAATTTACAACATGTCCGTTTCGGAAAAGCAGACCGTGGAGATTGTCAAGGCGCTGTATCGGGGGGCGGATATCCTCGTGCTCGACGAGCCGACCGCCGTGCTCACCCCGCAGGAGATTGAAAAGCTCTTTGCGGTGCTGCGCGCCATGCGCGAGGACGGCAAGGCGATTATTATCATCACCCACAAGCTCGGCGAGGTGCTCGCCATCTCCGATCGCGTGACCATCCTGCGCAAGGGCGAGTACGTCGATACTGTCCCGACCGCCACCGCCAGCGTGCAGTCGCTGACCGAGGGCATGGTGGGGCATGCGGTGCGCCTGGAGATAGAGCGGCCGCAGCTTCCCCGGGGGGAGGAGCTCCTGCGCGTGCAGAACGTGACGTGCCTCAACGCGGACCATGTGTGCAAGGTCAAAAACGTTTCCTTCAGCGCCTACGGCGGCGAAATTCTGGGCGTGGCCGGCGTGGCCGGCAGCGGGCAGAAGGAGCTGTGCGAGGCGGTCGCCGGCATCCAGAACGTGCGCGGCGGCAGCATCCTGTTCCGCACCGGGGACGGCTACGAAAACATCGTCGGCATGAAACCGGACGTGATTTTCGAAAAGGGCGTTTCCCTGGCCTTCGTGCCGGAGGACCGGCTGGGCATGGGCCTGGTGGCGTCCATGGACATGGTGGATAACGTCATGCTGCGCAGCTACAAGGCCGGCAAGGGCCCCTTCGTGGACCGCCGGTCCGCGCGGCGCGTGTGCCAGACGCTGATAGACCAGCTGGAAATCGTCACGCCGGGCGTCTTTACGCCGGTGCGCCGCCTGTCGGGCGGCAATGTGCAGAAGGTGCTGCTGGGGCGTGAAATCTATCACCATCCCCGCGTGCTGATGGTTTCCTATCCGGTGCGCGGGCTGGATATCAACTCGTCCTACAAAATCTACGACCTGCTCAACGAGCAGAAGCGCCGTGGGGTCGCGGTCATATTTGTGGGCGAGGACCTGGACGTGCTGATGGAAATCTCGGACCGCCTCATGGTGCTCTGCGGCGGCGAGGTCAGCGGCATTGTCGATCCCCGCGAGGTGAGCAAGGATGACGTCGGCCTGCTGATGATGCAGGCGCCGGGAAAGGAGGCCGCAGATGCATAACCGTGTCAGAGAAACGGGCGGCCGGCTGGTGCGCATGGTCAAGCGCGATGAAATCGGACGCGGCAAGGCGCTGGCCATCCGCGCCGCGGCGCTCCTGTGCGCCATGGCGGTCGGCACGCTGCTCATCGTGGCGCTGGGCCATCAGCCGCTGGCGGTATATATGGAAATGCTCAACGGCAGCCTGGGCTCCCGAACCGTGCTGACGGAGACGGTCAAAATCGCGCTTCCGCTTATCTTCTGCGGCATCGCCATTTCCATTGCCTTTCGCATGCGCTTCTGGAACATCGGCGCGGAGGGGCAGCTGCTCATGGGCGGCATTGCGGCGACCTATGTGGCGCTGTTCCATTATCAGCACCTGCCCAGGCCCGCGCTGCTGCTGGTCATGGCCCTGGCGGCGCTGGCGGCAGGGGCGCTGTGGGGTCTGATACCGGCGCTTTTCAAGGCCCGCTGGGGCACCAACGAGACGCTCTTCACCCTGATGCTCAACTACATTGCCCTGGGCTATATCCGCTACCTGCAGACCGGAACCTGGCGCGACCCGCGCATGCGCGGATTTCCCAAGATTGCCTCTTTTGACCTGAGCGCGCGCCTGCCCAACGTCCTGGGCGTGCACGTGGGCTGGATTGTCATGCTGGCGCTGGTGGTGCTTGCCTATCTGTATTTGACGCGCACCAAGAGCGGCTTTGAAATCTCCGTGGTGGGGCAGAGCCAGCCAACCGCCAGCTATATCGGCATGAACGTAAGCCGTATCGTCATGCGCACCATGGCCATCTCCGGCGCGCTGGCCGGCCTGGCGGGCTATTTCCAGGTGGCGGGCGTCAACTATACGCTGACGGAAACCACGGCCGGCGGCATCGGCTTTACGGCCATTACCGTCGCCTGGCTGGCCAAACTCAATCCCATCCTCATCGTGCCGGTTGCGTTTTTCATCGCCATTTTGGAAAAGGGCGCGGGCAAAATTCAAACGACGTTCAAAATTCCCGCTTCCGCGGCGGACGTGCTGACAGGCATCATCCTCTTTTTCATGCTCGGGTGCGAGTTCTTTCTCCAGTACCGGCTGATTTTCCGCGCGGGCAGAAAGGAGACGCTCTGATGGATACGCTCATGAACCTGTTCGGCGCGGCCGTTCTGGCGGGCACGCCGCTTCTGCTGGGCATGCTGGGCGAAATCCTGACCCAGAAGTCGGGGCATTTGAACCTGGGCCTGGAAGGCACCATGTACATGGGCGCGGCCATGAGCCTTGCCGGCGCCTACTACTATGAGCAGTGGGTGACGGCCGCCGGCGGCGCGGCGTCCGGCTTTGTGGCGTGCCTGTTCGCGACGGGCGCGGCGTTTCTCATTGGCGTGCTGGCATCGCTGCTGTACTGCTTCCTGACCGCCACCCTGCGCGCAGACCAGAATGTCACGGGCCTGGTGCTGGCCATATTTGGAACCGGCTTTGGCAATTTCTTCGGCGAGCTGATGGGCATTGGCGCGGGCGGCTATGTGACCGTGGGCGCGGCCACCAAGGCGGCCTTTGCCAACCCGGCCTTTCCGTCGCTGGCGGCGCTGCCGGTGGTGGGCAAGCTGCTGTTCGGCTATAACTGGATGGTCTATCTGGGCGTGGCCGTTGCGCTGGCGATGGCATGGTTTCTCAATCACACCCGCGCGGGCCTGAACCTGCGCGCCGTGGGCGAAAACCCCGCCACCGCGGACGCGGCGGGCATCCATGTGACGAAGTATAAATATGCGGCTACCTGTATCGGCGGCGGCATCAGCGCGCTGGGCGGCATGTATATTTCCATGGTCAATACCGGCGGCGTCTGGGTCCATGACTGCGTCAGCGGCAAGGGCTGGATTGCCGTTGCGCTGGTGATTTTCGCCACCTGGAGTCCGGCGCGCGGCCTTTTCTGCGCGCTTATCTTCGGCGGTCTGTCGATTATGCGCATGTATGTGCCCGTGCCCGGGCTGCCGATGGAGATTTACGAGCTGCTGCCCTATGTCGCCACCGTGCTGGTGCTGATTTTTACCAGCATTCGACAGTCCCGCGAGCATGCGCAGCCCAGGGCCTGCGGCACGAACTATTTCCGCGAGGAACGCTGACGCTGCCGGGGAAGGCTTCCGCCGCGGCGGAGGAGGCGGCGGCGTCTGCGCCCCGGCGCCGGTGGTCGCCGGGAATTAATTCTTATTGCATGTATATACACGGAATAAAGACAATATAAAGTTTGTGTAAAGATTTGGGGGAAACAATTTACATTTTTTAATGGATTTGATACAATCAAGACAAAAGCCACAGGGGCATCTGTGGACTTTGCACAAGGGAGGGTATGGGATGAAAAGACGACGACTGGGTTCAAAGCGGCTCGTCGGCTGGCTGATGCTGGTCTGCATGCTGCTGCTGTCGGTGGCGATTGCCTTCGGCGAAGCAGGCGATGCGGCGGGTGCGGAAGCGCCGGCAGCAGCCGTCGAGACCACGGAGGCGACGGCCGAAGACGGTGCGCCTGTGGAGGAAGCGCCTGCTGAGGAGGCGGTCGGGGAAGAGGCGCCGGCCGAACACGTCAGCAACATGTACGACACCTTCTGGGCGCAGGTGCCGCCCATCGTAGCCATCGTGCTGGCGCTGATTACCAAAGAGGTGTATACCTCGTTGTTTATCGGCATTTTGTGCGGCGCGCTGTTCTACGCGAACTTCAACCTGGAGCTGACGCTGACGACGATGATCAACGACGGCTTCATCGCTTCCCTGGCGGACAGCGGGAACGTAGGCATTCTCATCTTCCTGGTTATCCTGGGCGCCATGGTCCAGATGATTAACAAGGCTGGCGGCGCCGCGGCCTACGGCGAGTGGGCGGACAAGAGAATCAAGACCAAGACGAGCGCGCAGCTGGCGACGTTCGGCCTGGGCGTGCTGATTTTCGTGGACGACTACTTCAACTGCCTGACGGTAGGTTCCGTCATGCGGCCGATTACGGACCGGCACCAGATTTCCCGCGCAAAGCTGTCGTATCTGATTGACGCGACGGCCGCGCCCATCTGCATGATTGCGCCCATCTCCTCCTGGGCCGCCGCGGTTTCCGGCGTGGTGGAGGGGTACAACGGCCTGGAGCTGTTTGTCCGCGCGATTCCGTACAACTTCTATTCGCTCCTGACCATTGTCATGATTATCACGATTTCCCTGTTGAAGTTTGACTTCGGTCCCATGAAGGTGCACGAGGACAACGCCGCCAAGGGCGACCTGTACACCACACCGGACCGGCCCTATGCGGACGTGGCGGACGATAAGCCCCATCCCAAGGGCAAGGTGATGGACCTGGTCATTCCGATTCTGGTGCTCATCGCCTGCTGCATCATCGGCATGGTCTATACCGGCGGTTTCTTCTCGGGCACGAACTTTATCGACGCGTTCGCCGGCTGCGATGCCTCCGTGGGCCTGGCGATTGGCTCCTTCGTCGCCCTGCTGTTCACCGCCATTTACCTGGTAGCCCGCCGCGTGCTCAGCTTCAAGGAAATGGCCGACGCCATTCCCAGCGGCTTCCGCGCGATGGTGCCTGCCATCCTGATTCTGACCTTCGCCTGGACGCTGAGCGGCATCACCAACATGCTCGGCGCGGACGTCTATGTCGCGGAGCTGGTCGACAACAGCGCGAAGAGCGTCCAGAACCTCCTGCCCGTCATCGTGTTCCTGGTCTCGTGCGGCCTGGCGTTCTCCACGGGCACGTCCTGGGGCACGTTCGGCATCCTGCTGCCCATCGTGACGGCGGTCTTTGATCCGACCAGCGAACTGCTCATCATCAGCGTGTCTGCCTGCCTGGCCGGCGCGGTGTGCGGCGACCACTGCTCGCCCATCTCCGACACGACCATCATGGCGTCCACGGGCGGGCAATGCAACCACGTCAACCATGTATCCACCCAGCTGCCGTATGCGCTGCTGGTGACCGCGGTGTCGGCGGTATTCTATATCCTCGCCGGCTACGTGCAAAGCGCCTGGATTGTGCTGCCGCTGGCCTGCGTGGGCATGGTGGCCGTTCTCGTGGTGATTCGCATGGTGGTAAAGGGCAAAAAGGCCTGACGCGCACCCCACCGCGCGAACCGACCGGGGACGGAAAGCGCCGTCGCCGGGGGCAATCGGTTCGCGCGGCGGTTGGCGGACTCTTTTCCGAGCGGGGAAGGGTCCGCCTTTTTTTCGGCGGCGCGCGAGAATATTTTCGGGAACGACGGCTGTCCATGCACAAACAGACGCCCGAGGATCGTTATATGTTTGTCTGGGAAAATCATGCGAAAAGGTGTTGAAATTTCGCATAAAGCGTTGCCGCACTTGACAGTGAACCATGAATGTTCTACAATAATCCTAAGGTTATTCTATTCCCGCAAGTCCGTGAACAGCCGGAAGGGAGGGCATGCGCCTGTGGGTGCGCATACTATGAAAGAACGGATATACAAACTGCCTCTGTTGGCAGGTGTGCTCCTTGTTTTATGCATGGTGCTGCTTGCTTCCTCCGCTGCGCTGGCCGAGGATCCGCTGCAGGTGGAGAGGGAGATTTCTCCACGGTCGCTGACCGGCCCGACTACGGTGAACGTAGCCATCAATATTATCAACATCAGCGACGATCCGTCCCCTGTCACCGTCACGCTCTATGACCCAAGCGGCAATGTCTGCTCCGGCTTCGGCAGCGGGGGCACGGCGAATCTGTCGCCCGGCGCTTCGGCCGCGTATTCCGGTTCCTGGACGGTGTCGGAAAGCGATCTCACCGCGGGACGAATTACCTATCAGGCGCGCTATCGCGTCACCAACAGCGACGGGAGCACCTCCTCGGTGAGCAAGCCCATCGCCCTGAATTTTACCTACGAGGATGTCAATCCCAGCATCCATGTGCAGCGCCGCGCGCCGGACGGCAAGGTGCCGGAAGGCACCAGCACGGAAGTGGCCTATATCGTCAACAATACCGGTACGGTGGAAGTGGTCAACATTGTCATCACCGACCCCGGCATCGGCAGCGAGCCTCTGACCATCGACAGCCTCCCCGTGGGAGAAACCCGCGAAGTCAAATATGAATTTGTCATGGGCTCGGAACCCGTTACGAGCAAGCCGACCATCACCTGGGAGTACATGGTGGGCAATACCAAGCACCAGGGAGAGGCCAAGGTCGGCAGCGAAAAGGTCATCGAGGTCGGCACGGTCAACCTGCTGGTTTCCCTCCAGGCCAATTCGCTGATTGTCAACGCGGGCGATAAGGTGACGCTGACCTGCACGCTGGAAAACCGCGGCGACGAGAACTACGAACAGATAGAAATCTACGACGATTTGCTGGGCAACGTGGAAAGCGGCCTGTCCCTGGCGGCAGGGAGCTCGCAGACCATCGAGCGCGAGATTACCGTGCCCGAAGCGGTGACGTACTGCTTCAAGGTGTCCGCCGTGACCGGGGCAGGGGAAACGGCCGTCTTCCAGTCCAACAATCTGACCATTCAGACCCTGGAAGGCGTCGCAATGTCCACGGACGACGGCGTGGTAGCCACGGGCGCCGCCGCCAATATCGAAATCATCATCGAAGCGGACCGCCAGGTCATCTACGAAAAGCCGTCCGATATCATCTTCCAGATCAAGGTCATCAACCGCGGCGAGGCGGCGGTGGAAAACGTGGAAATCCGCGCGGCCAGCAAGCTGGTGACCACGATAGACCGCCTGGAGGCGGGCGAGGAATATGACTTTACCCGCCAGTTCCGCGCCTCCATGGAAGGCGAGTACCAGTTCTCCGCCACGGTGACGGACGCGGCCGGCCAGGACCAGGTCTTTACTTCCAACACCTATCCGGTGACGTACCATATCCTGTCCACGCCGACGCCGACCGCGCCGCCGACTGCACCGCCCACCGAGCCGCCGACCGCCGAACCCACCGTGTCGGAAACGCCTCCGTTCGGCATTACGGACACGCAGGATGAAGGCGTGGGCGCAGGGCGCATCCTGCTGTACATTCTGGCGGGCCTGCTGCTGCTGATTCTGCTGGCCGTGGCCTTGCTCTTCGTGCTGGACCGCAGGCGCGGCGCGCCGCCGCCCATGGGCGGAAGCCGCCAGGGAGGCAATGTGGTCATCGACAGCATCCAGCGCAGCCAGCATCGCGATTACGCCCGCGCGCCCAAGCGCGCCCCGCCGGCCAAGCGCGAGCCCCAGGCGCCCCGGCGCAAGGAAATCATGCCCTCTTACGGGCCGGACGAGGACGAGCAGGCGCAGGATGACGTGCCGATGTATGAGGAGGAGCGCGGAAGCAACGCGCCCCGCAGAGGCTACGCCGCCTATGACGACTATGATGTCGATATGACGGACACGGCGCCGCAGATGCGCATCCATGACGTTGAACCCAGGCGAAAGGCGCAGCCGGCAGAGGATGCGGACGTGTCCCCGTTCCGGCGGCCTCCCGAGCTGTCGCAGGAACCGTCCGAGACGTTTGAAAAGACGGAAGTGTATAAGAGCGACTTCCTGGAGCGCGTCCGCGAGGCGGAAACACGGCAGAGCCAGCCCGAAACGCCCGCGCCCGCTCCGCAGCCGGAGAAGGAAACGATGTCCGAGGAAGACGCGGCGCTGCTTTCCGGCAGCACCGGTATGTACCGGCTTTCCCGGCGAACGGCTTCCGTCCGGCCGGGCCGCCAGAATCAGCCGTCTGTGCAAGAGACGGCCGAAGACCCGGAGGCTTTTGCGCGCAGGCAGCGCTCTTCCAGAGCGCGCAAGACGGATTTGTCAGGATTCTATGACGACGACGAAGAAGGCGGAGCGGACGACGGCACGCGGCGGTTGCGCCGCAAGTAAGCCGGGCGCTCAGTCTGCATAACATGCACGCAGGATGGCTTCGGCCGTCCTGCGCGCGTATGTGCAAGGAGGAAATTTGTTTACCGGTTTGCCACGAGAGATGCTTGCTTTTTTTGCAGCGCTTCGCTTTAACAACAACCGCGCTTTTTTTGAGGAAAACCGCGCGATATACGAGCGCTTTGTCCGTCGCCCGCTGTTGGAGCTGGCCGAAGCGCTGGCGCCGGTGGTGCGGGAAATTGATCCCGATGTGGATGTTCGGCCGCAGCGGGCGGTCTCGCGGATTTATCGGGATTTGCGCTTTCGTCGGGACAAGACGCCCTATCGGGAATACATGTGGATAGGCTTCCGCCATCCGGGCGAATCCCGGGAGGAGACCTGCGGTTTCTATTTTGACGTGTCGGCGGATGAGGCGAACTGGGGCTGCGGATACTACCATATGCAGGCGGAGTTTATGCAAAACCTGCGCGCCCGCATCGTCACGCAGAGCAGGCGCGTGGAGCGCATTGTGACCGACCCGGCCTTTGCCGCGGAGTTTTCGCTGATGGGCCCTGCCTACCAGCGGCAGCATGCCCCGCCGCCGGGCCTGTGCGCGCCGCTGGCCAAACTGTACAGGAAGAAGACCGTGTATGCCGAACACCATGTAACGGACTTTGAACGCCTGTTTTCTCCGGCGCTGGCGGACGATATCGCCTCGGGCTTTCGGACGCTTGCGCCGTTTTACGCGCTGCTGCGGGAGTGCATGGTGCGCACGGGAAAGGAGACGAAGCTATGACGGAACGTTGGAAGCGGCTGAAAAGCGGAAGCGACATCCGCGGCGTCGCGGTGGCGGAGGAGAATGCGCAGGAGGAGCTTACGGAGGACGTCGGCGTTTCGGTCGGCCGGGCGTTTGCCCGCTGGCTGGGCGCGCGCACGGGCAAGGCGGTTGTGCGCATCGCCGTGGGCCGGGATTCGCGCGTGACCGGCGAGGCGCTGGAAGCGGCCATGATGCGGGGATTGTCGTTTGAGCGCGCGGAAGTGATGCACTGCGGGCTGTGCACGACGCCCGCCATGTTTATGACCACGGTTCTGGCGCAGTGCGACGGCGCCGTGATGGTAACGGCCAGCCATTTGCCCTGGCAGCGCAACGGCTATAAATTCTTCACGGCGGAGGGCGGCCTGGAAAGCGGCGATATCCTTACCCTGCTGGAAGCGGCCAGCTTTCTGCGCCCCGACGGCAGCGAACAGCCGCCGACCGAGATGGCGTTTCTGGACGATTATACAGCGTTCCTGTCGCAGTATGTGCGCACGGCGCTGGACGATGCGGGGGACGCGCCGCTCGAAGGCCTGCACGTGGTCGTCGACGCAGGCAACGGCGCGGGAGGATTCTATGCCCGCATGCTCAAAACCCTGGGCGCCTGCGTGGACGGAAGCCAGTTCCTCGAGCCTGACGGCCGTTTTCCCAACCATATTCCCAATCCAGAGGACGCCCATGCGATGGAATCGCTCTGCGCCGCGGTGCGCTCTGCGGGCGCGGATTTGGGCGTGATTTTTGACGCCGACTGTGACCGTGCGGCGCTCGTGGACGGCGAAGGGCGCGCCATCAACCGCAACCGGCTCATTGCGCTCATCTCCGCCGTTCTGCTCCGGGAAAGCCCGGGCGCGACCATTGTCACGGATTCGGTCGTCTCTGCCGGGCTGGACGACTTTCTCAGCGCCCATGGCGGCACGCTGCATCGCTTCAAGCGCGGCTACAAGAACGTCATCGACGAAGCCCGCAGGCTGTGCGGGGAAGGGACTGACTGCCCGCTGGCCATAGAAACCAGCGGCCATGCGGCGCTGCGCGAGAACCATTTTCTGGACGACGGGATGTACCTGGCCACGCGGCTGATTGTCGAGGCCGTGCGCTGCAAGCGCGCCGGAACGACGCTGTGCAGCCTGATTGCATCGCTCGCCGAGCCCCGGGAGGCGGCCGAAGTGCGCATGACCCTCCGGGCCGCCGATTTCCGGGCGGCCGGCGAGGCAATCCTTGCGCATGTGGAGCAGGCGGCAGCGGCGCGCGAGGGCTGGGCCGTGGACAGCGGCAACCGCGAGGGCGTGCGCGTGCTGTGCGGCGCCAAGTCCGAATGGTGCCTGCTGCGCCTGTCCGTGCATGACCCGCTGCTGGTGCTCAATGCGGAGTCCGACCGCTGCGGCGGCGTTGCCGCCATGCTGCGGGCGCTGCGCGAAATGCTCGGCGGGCAGAGCGCTTTGGATATTTCCGCGCTGGACGCGCGATTGACAGAAAACCAGGAAGGAGAATCCAACGCATGACTCATAACGACGCCAAAATCATCAACACCCTCCGCATTCTTTCCGCAGAGCAGGTACAGGCGGCCAATTCCGGCCATCCCGGCATGCCCATGGGCGCGGCCCCGCAGGCGTTTGCGCTTTGGGACCGGGTGATGACGTATAACCCGGCGAATCCCCAATGGGCCAACCGCGACCGGTATGTGCTCTCCAGCGGCCATGCCTCGGCAATGCTGTATTCCCTGCTGCACCTGTACGGGTTTGACCTGACGCTCGACGACCTCCGGCATTTCCGCCAGGTCGGCAGCAAAACCCCGGGCCATCCCGAGTACGGCCACACCGTGGGCGTGGAAACCACGACGGGGCCCCTGGGGCAGGGCATCGCGAACGCGGTCGGATTTGCGCTGGCCGAAAGCTATCTGGCGGCAAAGTTCAACCGGCCGGGGTTTCCTGTCGTGGACCATTATACCTACGCCATGTGCGGCGACGGCTGCATGATGGAGGGCATCGCCGCGGAAGCCGCGTCCCTGGCGGGAACGCTCAAGCTGGGCAAGCTGATTGTGCTGTATGATTCCAATCGCATTACCATTGAAGGCGCCACGGACCTGGCCTTCCGCGAGGATGTGGGCAAGCGGTTTGAGGCGTACGGGTGGCAGGTGCTGCGGGTGTCGGACGGGAACGACCCGGACGAGATTACGGCCGCCCTGGAGCAGGCCAAGCAGGACGAACGGCCCTCACTGCTGATTGTCCCGACCACCATCGGCTACGGCTGCCCCGCCAAGGAAGGCAAGGCGAGCGCGCATGGCGAACCGCTCGGCGCGGAGAACCTGGCGGCCGCCAAACGCCGGCTGGACATGCCGGAGGGCGCTTTCGTCGTGCTGCCCGAGGTCTACGCGCACACGGCACAGGTCGCCGCCCGCGGCGCGAAAGCGGAGGCGGCATGGAAGGACCTGTTTGCGCGCTATGCGCAGGCGTATCCGGAGCTTGCCGGGGAATGGGACGTGTGGTTCGACGACAAGCTGCCCTTTGATCCCATCGCCGACGAGACGCTCTGGAAATTTGAAGGCGGCGCCGCCACGCGCAACAGCTCCGGAGAGGTGCTGAACCGCTTGGCCCAGCGCGTGCCCAACCTTATCGGCGGCTCGGCGGATCTCGCCCCTTCCAACAAGTCCGTGATGAAAGGGCGCGGAGATTTTTCCGCGGAGGACCGTACCGGCGCCAACCTCCATTTCGGCATCCGCGAACATGCCATGAGCGCGATAGTCAACGGCATGGCGCTGCATGGCGGCCTGCGGCCGTATTGCGCGACGTTCTTTGTCTTCAGCGACTACATGAAAAACGCCATGCGCCTGTCGGCCATGATGCGCCTGCCGATCATCTATATCCTCACGCATGATTCTATTGGCGTGGGCGAGGACGGACCCACGCATCAGCCGGTGGAGCAGTTGGCCGGCCTGCGCGCCGTGCCCGGCCTGCTGGTGTATCGGCCCGCGGACGGGCGTGAAACGGCGGCCGCATGGGCGGTGGCCATGACGGACGGACGGCCTACCTGCATTGTGGCCACGCGCCAGGATTTGCCGCTGTATGCGCACAGCGGCAAGGCGGCGCTGCGCGGAGGGTATGTGCTTTCGGACAGCAAGGGCGCGCCGGAGGTGCTGCTGCTGGCGAGCGGCTCGGAGGTGGAGCCGATGATGAAGGCGCAGGAGATGCTGTGGGAGCGCGGCGTGGACGCCCGGGTGGTCTCCATGCCCTGCATGGAGCTGTTTGAGGAACAGAGCGAGGCATACAAGGAGTCCGTGCTGCCCGGCGCGGTGCGCGCGCGCGTGGCCATGGAAGCCGGCGTGAAGCAGCCGTGGTACCGGTATGTCGGCCTGGACGGCGCGGTGATTGGCATGGACACCTTTGGCGTGTCGGGCAAGTACAAGGATTTGTTCCCGATGTTTGGCTTTACGGCAGAGCATGCGGTGGAGGAAGCCCTGCGCGTGCTGGGCAGATAACGCAGAGCACGGCGGAGCGACGGTTTGGGAGGCGTCGGCAAGGCGGGTGCTGCCTTTCGGCGGGCACAGCCGCGCCGGCTTCTCCCGGCCGCTCCGGCAAAAAGAAGCGGCCGGCACTTTGCGGCGTCCCTCGGCTGCGCGGCGGCGCCGTGCCCGGAAGCTATGGAAAGGGGAAGCCCCCGGATGCACGTTTCCTGGCGCAGGCTGAAATGGGCCTGCTATACCACGAACATCACCATGTCCGTCATAGGGCATCTGTCGCCCGTGCTGTTTCTGACGTTTCGGACGCAGTACGGCATTTCTTATTCCATGCTGGGTTTTCTCGTGCTGGTCAATTTCGTCACCCAGCTGGGCGTGGATATCGTTTTTTCCTTTTTTTCCCATCGCTTTCCCATCTCCAGGACCGTGCGCTTTACGCCTGTCTGCGCGGCGGTGGGGCTGATGGTCTACGGAATCTGGCCCATTCTGTTCCCGCAGGCGGTGTACGCGGGCCTGGTGCTGGGCACGGTGCTGTTTGCGGCGTCGGGCGGCCTGACCGAGGTGCTGATCAGCCCCGTCATCGCGGCCATTCCGTCCGAAAACCCGGACCGCGAGGTCAGCAAACTGCACTCCGTGTACGCCTGGGGCGTCGTGGGCTTTATCCTGTTTGCGACGCTGTTCCTGTTCGCGTTTGGCAATACGCATTGGCAGTATCTGGCGCTTGTGTGCGTGCTGGCGCCGGCCACGTCGGCCGTGCTGTTTTCGCGCGCGGAGGTGCCTGCCATCAGAACGCCCGAACGCGCCTCCGGCGCGGTGCGGATGCTGCGGGACCGGGGCGTCTGGCTGTGCGTGCTGGCCATTTTTCTGGGCGGTGCGTCGGAATGCGCGATGTCCCAGTGGAGCTCGAGCTATCTGGAACAGGCGCTGGGCATGGAAAAGATATGGGGGGACGTTTTCGGCGTCGCGCTGTTTGCGGCGATGCTGGGGTTGGGGCGGACGCTGTATGCAAAGCGCGGCCGCCATGCGGCGCGCGTGTTGTTTGTCGGCGCGGTCGGCGCCGCGCTGTGTTATCTGACGGCCGCCCTGTCGCCCGTGCCCGTCGTCGGGCTGATGGCCTGCGCGCTGACGGGCCTGTGCACGTCCATGCTCTGGCCCGGCAGCCTGATGGTCGCCGCGGCGCGCTTTCCGGCCGGGGGCGTGTTTATCTATGCGATGATGGCCGCGGGCGGCGACCTGGGCGCGTCCATCGGTTCGCAGCTGGTCGGCCTGGTCACCGACGCGGCTTTGCAGAGCACAGCGGTCGCCGCCCTGGCGGAGCGTCTGGCGTTGGCGCCGGAGCAGCTGTGCATGAAGCTGGGGCTCTTGACGGGCATGCTCTTCCCGGCGGCCGCCATTCCGCTGTACCATGTTTTGATGAAAAGGGAACAACCGGCAAACGAAGCGCCCGGCGGCGCGCGCCGGACATAAGGGCATTCTTTCCGCCAAGCCGCGCGCGCTGCGCGGGAGGCGTTGCGCGAAATCGCCCGCCTTCCTCCGCCGGCAACGGGCCGCACGCCGGTGCAGAGAGAAGGCGGGCGCGCTGTGCGGCCGCATGGCCGGCCGCCGCGTCTTTCAGTGCAGCAGGGTCAAAGGCCGGTGCGTGGGCACGGTGATGTGCGGATGCGATTCGATGTAGGCGATGATCAGCTCGCTGACGTCCTGCTGGATTTCCCGCAGCACCCGTGCTTCCCGTATCACATCGTATCCGCCGGTGCCGCTGGCACGGTAATTGTTGACGCAGACCGTCAGACGCTGCGCATCGTCAATGTCCCGTCCGTCCAGACGCATCGACACGACGCGGCTGCCGACCGGCCTGCGCACGTCGATGGCGTAGTCCATGCCCCAGAAATAGTCATAATTGTAATGCTCCACTTTGGGCCGCAGAAACGCGTCGCTGACGGCCAGGCGGCCGCATTCGTCCAGCGCAAAATAGGCGGCGGTCCGCTCGACATAGCGGCGCAGCTGCTCGCCCGTCATCTCCAGCACGACCAGCGTGTTGCTGTAGATGTAGGAGGCGACCACGTCGCGGATGGTGACCTCCTGATTCATGCCCTTGATTTCGTTGCCCATGGACGTGGCGGAAATCTGTGCGCCGGACGCCTCCTGCTGAATCAGGTTGATAAGGTTGGCCAGCAGGCTTCCTTCCGACGCCATCTTCAGGTGCGCCTCCGCCGGCAGCGGGCGATCCAAATGGCCCTTGGGCGTATCCAGCCAGGCTTCCACGCGCGCTTGCAGCGGGGCGAGCAGCGCGGCCGGCCCGGCCGCCGGCAGGGGAGCGGGCGGGCAAAGACGCGCCTCGGCGCGCAGCCCCTGTTCCCCGAGCTGCACATCGACCTGCGCATAGTGCACGGCGCGATAGGCGGGCTGCACCGCGACGGACTTGCCGATGCGCGCGCAGGGCACGGCCATGTGCTGATGTCCGGTCAATACCACGTCAAACCCCAGCTCCTGACATAGCTGCCAGGCCTGGTTTTCCGCGCTCTGTGTCAACAGCGCGCCGGTTTGCAGGTCCCGTTCAAACCCGCCATGGTACAGGCACACCGTCACATCCGCCTGCCCCCGCATGGCCTCAAGCGCGCGCCGGGCCGCGGGAAGAGGCGGTTCAATATGCAGCTCCGCCAGCGTTTCCGGCCGCTCCCAGCGGGTTACATAATGCGTGCAAACGCCGGTCAGCCCTACGCGCAGGCCGTTCGGCAGCGTATGCACCGCCCAGGGGCGAATCGGGAGGCGGCGCCGGCGGTCGTAGATGTTGGCGCACAGGCAGACGGCCCGCAAATCGCACAGATACGCTTCCAGATGCGCTATGCCATAGTTAAAATCATGATTGCCCAGCGTCACATAGTCGTATCCGATTTGGTTCATGGCCTGGGCGATGGGATGGGGGCGCAGGGGCAGCCTGTGCGTAAAGTTGGTAAAGGGCGAGCCCTGAATGGTGTCGCCGCCATCCAGCAGCAGCGTATGCTCGTCGCGGTCGAACGCCGCGGCCAGATTGAAAAGGCCCATGGCCTTCTCCGCGCCGCCGGCATAGTCGGTGGGGTAGAGATAGCCATGGGTGTCGGACGTGTAGAGCAGACGAAGCGATTTCATCATGCATGGCCCCCGTGCGCCAGCCTGCGGCGGATGCGGGTGGAGAAGAACTCAATGACCAGCATAAGCACAATCATGCCGCACAGATAGGCGCCGACCATGCTCCACCGGCTGGAGCTGATGCACTGGATGAGCGGAGCGCCGATGCCGCCAGCGCCAACGATGCCCAGCGTGGTGGCGTCCTTGACGTTGATGTCAAAGCGGTAGATGATGGTGGAGATAAAGTTGGGAATAATTTGGGGCAGAATGCCGTACCGGATTTTCTGAAAGCTCGTACAGCCGCTGGCATCCAGGGATTCCAGAATGCGCGTGTCCAAATCCTCAATGGCGTTGATATACATTTTGCTGATCATGCCGATGGAACAGACGGATTGGGTCAGCACGCCGCAGAATGCGTTGGGGCCCGTGACACGAATCCAGACCAGCGCCCAGACCAGGCTGGGGATGGTGCGGATGAGCAGAATCACGGCCCGGAAAACAAACGCCAGCCATTTCGGCACGATTTTGTCGCAGGCCAGGAAACTGAAGGGGATGGCCAGAACACCGCCGATGATGGTGCCCAGCACCGCGATGGCCACGGTTTGCAGAATCTGATAAAGAACGCCCTGGTCGCTCAAATCAAAGAGCAGGTCCGTGTCCGGGTGAATCAGACCCCAGCCGACGCCCTTGGCCACTTCGATGCCCTTGGCGGCCAGGCCGTCAAATTCGATGCTCGTGCCGGACCAGCCCAGCAGCGCGACGACGATTAGCACAATCAGCGTATAGACCCACCAGAGCCTGGGGCGCGATTCATACGCCTCCTGTATGGTCAGAGGGCGGTCGGCCAGGGCGCTTTTCTTCTCTTTTTTCATGCTCGACCCCTCCTCAGCTCAGCTTCTTGCGCAGGTATTGACTCGTGTTTTCGATAATCAACACCACGATGAACAGCAGCAGCAGCGCCGTGCCCAGGCCGTGGTAATCCCGCCAGCCAATCCGCTCGTCAATCAGCAGGCCCAATCCGCCTGCGCCGACATAGCCCAGAATCGCCGCCGCACGGATGTTCATTTCCAGGCTGTAGAGCGTATCGGACAGGTATGTGGGCAAAATCTGCGGGAAAAAGGCGGACCAGAAGGCCTGGAACTTGTTTGCGCCCGCCGCCTCCATGGCCTCGAACGCGCCCATGTCGATGGTTTCGATGGATTCGTACATCATCTTGGACACCACGCCGAAAGTGAAAATGGTGATGGCGACGGTGCCGGCAAACGTGCCGAGGCCGAAAATCAGGGCCGCGAATTTCGCGATGACCAGCGTCGGCAACGTGCGGACGATATTGAGCAGGAAGCGCAGGATGGAAACGACGACGCCGTTGCGGTTGATGTTGGTGGAGGCGAGCACCGAAAAGGGGAGCGCCAGCGTCGCGCCCAGAACAGAACCCAGCAGCGACATCTTAATCGTATCCAGCAGCGGCCGCAGCACCGTGGGGGCATACGAGTTGGCGACGGTGTTGGCGATGGTTTGGAAAACCGTTTCGCCCGGCTGCGGGTCAAAATGCAGGATATCCGGATAGAAGATTTGCTTGAGAATGGCCGTCAACTGGTAACCGCGCTCAAAAACGATTTTCAGGTCAAACTCCGTCAGGTATACCGAAGCCGCAATCACGGCGGCCAGAACCGCCACAATCAGCGGCATGCGCGAACGGGGGCGTGATACGCGCTGTCCGTTGGACAGGGTGATGACCTGCGGCGGAAATATCCGGTCAAACAGCGGCACGCGGTATTCCATGCTGGTTTTCTTTTTCATGCGGCGCCTCCTCACTCCCCAGCCTTGGGGACAGGCGCGCCGTTGTATACTTCGTCCAGAAGCTCCTGCGTGACGGAGGCGGTGGGGCCGTCGAAGACAATACGGCCGGCGCGGATACCGATGACGCGCGTGGCATATTTCAGCGCCAAATCCACGTGGTGAATATTGATAAGGATGGAAATGTTCATTTCCTCGTTGATGCGCTTGAAATCGTTCATCACCTGATGCGCGGTGACCGGGTCGAGCGCCGCGACGGGTTCGTCCGCCAGAATGATGGTCGGGGACTGATTGAGCGTGCGCGCCAGCGCGACGCGCTGCTGCTGGCCGCCGGACAGCTGGTCGCAGCGGGTGTAGGCCTTGTCCAGAATGCCGACCTTGTCCAGCACTTCCAGCGCCTGCATTTTCTGCTTTTTCGTAAACAGGCCCAGCAGCACGCTGAAGAAGTTCATGTCGGGCACCATGGAGGTCAGCACGTTCTTGATGGCGGTAGAACGGGTGACCAGGTTGAAGGATTGAAAAATCATGCCGATTTTCCGGCGAAAACGGCGCAGGGACTTGCCGCGCAACGTCATTACGTCCACGCCGTCGACGGTCAGCTGCCCGTCCGTGATGTCAATCATGCGGTTGATGGTGCGGATCAACGTGGATTTGCCTGCGCCCGACAGGCCGATAATGGCGACAAATTCGCCCTGGTCAATGGTCAGATTGACATCCTCAAGGCCCTTGACGCCGTTGGGATAGGTTTTGCTTACATGTTTGAACTCTATCAATGCAATGTCCCCTTTTTTCGGCCTTTGCGCCGCTTGATAGCCGGATTTCCGTCGCCGGCCCGCGCGAGACAGGGCGGAAGGAATCGCAAAACGGAAGGCGACCCCGCAGAGGGGCCGCCTCAGAGCGCTGACATACGTCCGCAAAAGCAAGCGCCGGCTGACAATGCGGCCGCGGAAGCAATGTCCCTGAGCGCGGGCCGCGCCGGCAAGCCGCGGTTTCTTACGGATGTCCGAACGTCTGTGCCGGCAGGCCTGCTTTCCTGTCTGGCGGGCTTTTCGGCCTCTGTAGCCTGTCGGGGTTTCGACAAGCGGAGGCGACCCCGGATGGGGTCGCCTGGGTGTCCTGGCTTACTGCACGACGGCCAGCGCGGCGCGGGCGGCGTCATAGTCGCTGTCCTCGCCGATAGCATAGCCGGTGTGGCTGTACACCGAGAAGATGGCCTTGCCTTCTTCGGTATTGATGATATCAATCAGGGACTGCTGCAGCGCGGCGATGAACTCGGGGTTGTAGATGTCGGGATTGGCTTTGGTCACGGCGACGGTGTCGTTGTAGATGCCGTCGGTTACGCCGATGACGGTCATTTCGTTCCAGATGGAATCTTCGCGGCCCATGCCGGCCTTGCCGGTCTCGTCGGCCGAGTCGGTCGGGAGGTTCCAGGCGGCCTCATAGTCGCGGCGGCCGTCGGCGTAGCAGACGACGATGTCGATTTGCTCCGGCGGCAGCCTGCGCAAAGGCGTCCGCATAGCCCAGCTGCACGGTCTTGCTCAAATCGGAAACCTTGTGGCCGTCATAATTCTCCATGAGCCAGAGGGTCGGATAGATGTAGCCCGCGGAAGAGGACGTGGCGCCCACGGCCCAGGTGGCGGCATCCAGGTCTTCCCACGTCAGCGCCTCGCCGGCGTTGACCTTGGCGGCCAGCACGCGGCCATACTCGGAGGGGCCGGCGTAGACCAGCGAGCGATAGAAGGTGACCTGCTCGTCGGTGGGCAGGGTTTTGTTTTCGTCGCCGTTCCACGTGCGGGGATCTTCGCTGTCGTTGCTCAGGCCGTCGCGGGTGGCGGTCAAAATGACGTCCACTTCGTCGCTGTACAGCGCGTAGTGCCGCCGGGCAGCCAGCCGACGTCGATGGAACCGGCCGCCATGGCCTCGCCGGTCGCATTGTAGTTGGTGCCGACGGAGATTTCCACTTCGCCGATTTCATAGCCGTGTTTGAGCATTTCGGCCTGCACCAGTTCGGGCAGATTCTGCGTGCCGGTGATAATGACGTCCGCGTCCTTGGAGGGCACGAACTGGAAGGTCAGCTTGTCCATCTGAATCGTTTCCTCTGCCAGGGCAGCGGTGACGGACAGGCTCAGTACAAGCACGAGGAACAGCGCAAGATACTTCTTCATAGAGATCCTTCCTTGTCGTATTGTGATTGGCAACATTTATATTATAGGATGGTTTGTGTAGGGTGTCGAGCGAGGCGGGAGGAAGAAACAGGACAAAAGATAACGGAAAATGCAGCGAATTGTCATGAGTTTATACCATATTACGACAAAACGCGGAAGGGGCGCGACGCGCGCCGGCCGGCGCGCAATTTGTCGCCTGGGCGCAGAAGGAAAACGCCGCCTCTCCCGCAGGCCGTCTGCACAGACGGCGCTACGCGAACAGGCCCATGATTTCCTCGCGCGTCAAATCGGACGGCATCATTTCGCCCGCCGTGACCACCGCGTCGAACAGCGCGCGCTTGCGCTCGGAGAGGCGCGCTACCTGCTCCTCAATGGTGCCGCGCGTAATCAGGCGAATGACCTGCACCGACCGCTCCTGGCCGATGCGGTGCACACGGTCGGTCGCCTGGTCTTCCGCCGCGGGATTCCACCAGGGATCGTAATGAACGACCGTATCCGCGCCGGTCAGATTCAGCCCCGCGCCGCCGGCTTTCAGGGAAATCAGGAAAACCTGGCCCTCGCCCGCGTTAAAGCGGTTGACAAGCTCCAGGCGCTGCCCGGTGGGCGTTTTGCCGTCCAGATACAGCGTGCGCACACCGCCGGCTTCCAGGACGCGCCGCAGGATGGCGAGCATGGAGGTGAACTGGGAAAACAGCAGCAGCCGGCGGCCGCTGAGCAGCGCGCCGGAAAGAACTTCCATCATCGCGTCGAGCTTGCCGCTGGAGCCGGTGTAGCCCTCCAGCACCAGCGAAGGATGGCAGCAAATCTGGCGAAGCTGCGTGATGGCGCTGAGCACTTCCATGCGCCCATGGCCGATGCCTTTTTCGTTCAGCACCCGCTCTACCCGCTCGCGCAGGCGCAGCGCTGCGGCTGCGTAGACGCGCCGCTGCTCGGGCGGCATGTCCGCCAGCACGCGGTATTCGATTTTTTCCGGCAGCTCCGGCAGCACGTCGGCCTTCAGACGGCGCAGCAGGAAAGGACGAATCTGCCGGCGCAGCGCGTCCGCGCCGCTGCCGTCGCCGTGGCGGCGGAGGAACTGCGGCAGGGTCGTCAGATAACCGGGCAGGACGAAATGGAAGATGGACCACAGCTCGCCCGGGTTGTTCTCCATGGGCGTTCCCGTCAGCGCCAGGCGCGTGCGCGCGCTGAGGCGGCCCGCCGCCAGGGCGGCCAGGGACTGCGGGTTTTTGATATGCTGCGCCTCGTCCAGCACCGCAAAGCGGAACGACAGGCCCGCCATCAGCTGGACATCCCGGCGCAGCAGGGGATACGAGGTGATAATCACATCCACGTCCGGCGCGTTCTTCAGCGCCGTCCAGCGCGCCGTCCGCGCCTGCTGCCCGCCCTCTATGACCGCCACGGAAAGCTCCGGGGCAAAGTTGGCCAGCTCCGCCTGCCAGTTATACACCAGCGACGTCGGCGCCACCACCAGCGAGGGCGCGGCGCCGTCGCGCCGCTTGGCCCAGAGCATCGCGGCGATGACCTGGAGCGTTTTGCCCAGCCCCATATCGTCGGCCAGCACGCCGCCCATGCTCAGGCGATAGAGGGCCTGCAGCCAGGCGAACCCGCGCAGCTGATAAGGGCGCAAAACCCGGTCGAGCGGCGCGGGGCAGGGTTCGCCGGGGCAATGCAGCGCATCCGCCACCTGGCGCGCGCTTTCGTCAACGCGCACCGGCAGGCCGCTCTGCTCCAGCAGCGAGACCAGATAGGCGGCCCGGTATGCCTGCAGGGGCATGGCGGCGGACAGAGCGGCGGCCTCCGCCCGCGCGGAATCGGCGGCCGGCGCGTCGCTTTCGCCCGCGTCGCCGAGCAGGCCCGCCACCTCTTCCCAGCCTTCCAGGCCCGTCAGGTCCAGAAAACCGCCGTCCCTGAGGCGGAAATACCGCTTCCGGTCGCGCAGCGCGCGCATCAGCCCGGTCAAATCTTCCAGCGGCGTCTCGCCGTCCAGCAGCGTCAGCTGCAGCGCGCCGCCGGCCATGGTCAAAGCGCCGGAAAGCTGCGGCCTGCGCGGCCGCATCCGGCGGAACTCTTCGGAGGCATATACGCTGGCCACGCGCTGCAGCGCCTGCACGCCCTCCTGGAGAAAGCGCAGCACGCGCTGCGAGCCGGCCAGGTAAATGCGCCCGTTGCCTACATGAAATCCGGCGTGCGCCAGCGCTTCCAGCACCGCGTATTCGCCCTGGGCGTCCCGTACCAGCAGCGCCCCGCCCGCATCGCTCTTGTCAGACGGCGCAAACGGATCGACCACCGCTTCGCCATAGCGGAACGCGACGCGCGCCAGAATCCTGTCCCGGTCCCTGTCCACATACACGCGCGCCGAAAGCGGATCGCGCCGCACGCGGGCGGAGAGCGCGGGGGAGAGCGAAACCTGACACGCCTGCTCCAGCTGCGGCAAGACCTCCGCCACGACCCGTTCGGTTTCGCGCGGGGAAAAGGCGATTTCCGCATGCCCGGCCGCATCGACATATGCCGCCAGCGCGCGCAGGGCCCGCCGCTGCACAGGGGGAAGCTGCGCCAGGAGATTGGGCTCCAGGCGGACAAACTCATAGTCCGCCGTGACCGGCACAATGCCGGCCGGAAGCCGGAGAGACGCGCACAGCGTGCAGCCGTTTTCATACAGCGTGCAGGTGATGGGCAGCGTCTGGCGGGCGATGGGCTCGCAGGAGAGCATCTCGCCTCCGCTGGCCAGCCGGAAAGGGCGCGCCATCAGCAGGCGCAGCAGGCGCAGCGCCGTTTGCGGGCACAGCGCCATGAACTTGCCGTTTTGCGGCAGGCGGAACCCCTGCGCCTCACAGGAGCGCTGGGCCGCTTCCACCTCGGACAGCACCGAAAGGATGCGCCGGTCCGCCTTTTCAAAGCGCATGGAGGAAGGGTCGAGCGTAAAGCCCTTTCCGAAGGGGATGGGCTCGCCCTTTTCCAGTGCGCGCAGAAACGACGGCAGGCTCCGCACGACGTACAATCGCTCCATGCCCACGCGAAGCGCGACATGCAGCGGCGTTTCCGAACCCTGGGCGGACAGGTGAAGGTTGACCTCCAGGCGCAAAGGCGCTTCCTGCGGCAAAGGCGGATCAAAGGCGCTGAGCAGCGCATCCGATGTCAGACGTTCCTTTTCCATATCGGCCCTCCGTGTTTTCCCATGCGCCGGAACCGGCGCGCGTATACTGTATGACAAACGCGCGAATTGTATCCTATTCGACGCGCGGCGGCAAATCCCTGCCGCCGGCACGGGATGGCCCTGCCGACAAATGGACAGATTCCTTAGGCAATCGGCACACAACTTCCGGCAGCGCGCCGCTGCCTGCCCGGCGGTCGTTCGCGGGAAAAGGCGTATTTGGACATAACAATACGCCCCGGCGCGGCGGAAACGGGGATTCCGCCGGGGCGATGCGAAGGGACGCGCCGCGGGCGGCGGCTTCAGCCGGACGCTGTGCGGGAAGCGGTGTAAAGCGCGGCGGCCAGGAACAGCGCGAGAATGAACAGCGCGATGTACGTGACCATCCGGTCAAAGCGCAGGCGCAGGGCATGCCACCGGTTTTCAAAGCCGACGCTGCGCTCGGAAAAGCGCAGATAGACCCGGTCGCTCAGCTCTTCCCGCTCCTGCGCGTCGGGACGGGCCATCGCCGCAAACACCTGCATGTCCAGGCCGTCAGGCAGGCGGCTCAGCCGCTCGGCCCGCGGCGGGCGGATGCGCAGCGCCTGCGCGGTATCCGCCACGGAAAGGCCGCAGCCATGGCGCAGGCAGACGGCGGCGCGGCGGCGGAACGGAAGGCGCAATAGGGGAAGCAGCGCATCATCCGCCGGCGTATCCAGCGCCTCCCACAGCGCCTTGGCGCCGGGATGCCTGCGCATTTTGCGAAAATAGTACGCCTCGCAAACGTCCACCGCGGCGGTCATGACGGTCCTGCGCGCCTGGGCGTCGTCCGCCGCATCGCATGCCCCCAGGCGCAGAAACGCCTGGAATGTCAGCTCCCGGGCCGCCCGGCGATTCAGCGACAGCGCCAGGCACAGGCGCAGGACGTCGCCATGCCATTGCGCAAGCCAAACGTCAAATCCCTCAGCAACATTCGACATCATGTTCATCTCCGCAAAAACAAATCGCGACACTTCAAACAAAGCAGCAACACGGCAAAGTGGATATTTGAATTTCTAAAAAACGAACTTGCAAATCAGCACACCGTATGCTACAATGCATTATACCATGACAGATATGGACATACAACTGTATAAGCTCTATGCAGCAAAACGGCCACGTCTGCAGAATGCTATTTTTAAGGAAGATGATCCATGAAGAACCGTCGATGGGTAAGGTTGTTTGCGATGGCGATGATGTGTGTCATGATGCTGAGCGGCTCGGCTCTTGCGTCTGAAATCGACATGTCCGGCGCGACCAACCCGAATGCAGGGCTGGGCTATTATCCCGGCACTTCGGAAGCCGGCGCCATCAGCGTCGAGTACTCCAACATGTCCGTTATGAACCCGATTCTGATGACCGACAACACGGAGTTCTCCATCTCCCTCCATGTGTGGGACTGCCTTGTCAAGCTGGACACCCAGAATAACCTGGTGGCCGGCGCGGCGGAGTCCTGGGAATCTTCCGAGGACGGCATGAAGTGGACCTTCAAAATCCGCGAGGGCGGCAAGTGGGTCAACTCCGCGGGCGAAGTCGTCGGCGATGTGACGGCGCACGACTTTGTCTTTGCCTGGTCCGAACTGCTCAACCCCACGAATGCGGCGGCGTATTACTACTTTGCCACCATCTTCAAGAACGCGCAGGCCTACTATGATTACCTCTCCGGCGTCGAGGGCGCCGAGGAAGTGACGCTCGACCAGGTCGGCTTCCGCGCGGTGGACGACTATACGCTGGAAATCGAGCTGGAGAACTACCTGCCGTATCTCCTGCAGTACCTCAAGTTCGAGGTTCTCACGCCCATCTATCAGCCCTTCTATGAGGAAGTGGGCGCCGAGAATTACGGCACCTCCCCCGAAACCCTGCTCTATAACGGCCCGTTCTACATGACCGACTGGGTCCCGGAGTACACCATCACCACGGTGCGCAACCCCAACTGGTGGAACGCCGAGAACGTCACCCTGGAGAAGATCAACTGGGTGAAGATGAGGTACTACGCCTTCCTGGGCGGCGAGATGGACATCGTTAACCTGACCGGCGAGCAGCGCGCGGCGCTGGAGGCCAGAGGCTTCACGCCCAGCGCGTATGTCGGCGGCTACAGCTACTACTTCTGGGTCAATACCCTGGAGACCTCCGACATGCGCAGCCTCAACCTGCGCAAGGCGGTGGAAGCGGCCATCGACCGCCAGCAGCTCATTGACACCGTCTTCAAGAACGACAACAAGGCCCCCGACGCGTTCTCCTTCGGTATTTCCGGCGTCGCCGCGCCGACGTTCGCCGAGGTCGTCGTGGAAGCCAACGGCGGCGAGCCGCTCTACAGCGCCAACGCCGATCCCGAGAAGGCCAAGGAATACCTGGCCGCCGCGCTGGAGGAGCTGGGCTACTCCGATGCGAGCGAAGTGAAGCTGTCCATTATGACCAGCGAAGGCACGCAGAACGAGCTGTTCAGCAAGGTTGTGCAGAAGCAGCTGCGCCAGACCCTCGGCCTGGAAGTGGATATTGAAATCCTGACCAGCACCGAGTGGCGCGCCCGCCGCAACGCCAAGGAATTTGACATCTGCCATGGCGGCTGGGGCCCGGACTACAACGACCCGATGACCGACCTCGACCTGTTCGAGAGCACGGGCGGCAACAACCACACCGGCTATGCCAACCCCGAATACGACGCGCTGCTGGATGCGGCCCGTCAGGAGGTTGACCCGGTTGCGCGCGAGCAGATTTTCGTGCAGCTGGAGTTCATGCTCAAGGAAGACCTGCCCATCATCCCGATCTACTGGTGCTACGAGGACTATGCCGTCAGCGAGAAGCTGGTCAGCGGCTATGCCCGTATGCCGTTCCAGGGCTACAACCTGATTTACACCAGACTGGCTGACTGATTTTTGCCCCTGACCCAATCCATGATGCGGCACGGTCTGTCCGTGCCGCATCAATCGTATGGACGAGCGGGCCGTGAAGAGGGCCTGTCCGTTTGCTCGCGTGAGGAGGGAGAGATCGTTGCTCCGATATATCGTCAAGCGCCTGGCTTATGCGGTGTTGACGCTGTTTGTTCTCATTGCGCTGACGTTTTTCATGATGCGCATGCTGCCGGGGGATCCATTCGTCGGAGACAAGGCGATCTCCGAAACGGCCATGGCCAATATGCACGCCAAGTACGGCCTGGACAAGTCGCCGATTGAGCAGTTTTTCATCTACATTGGCAACTTGTCTGCGCGGGGATTTGGGCGTCTCGCTGACCTATAACCGGCCGGTGATGGAAATTGTTTCCGAGTCGTTCCTCGTGTCCGCCGACCTGGGCATCCGCGCGCTGCTGTTTGCCGTCATTGCCGGCGTGCTGCTGGGCGCCGTGGCCGCCATCAAACGCGGAAGCGTCTGGGACTCCTTTTCGATGTTTGTCGCCATGATTGGCGTTTCCGTTCCCAGCTTCATTATGGGCGCTTTATTGCAATATTTCCTGGGCCTGCAGCTGCGCAAATGGACGGGCGTTAATATTTTTCCGATTGTAGGCTGGGGCTCGTTCAAGCAGTCCCTGCTGCCCGCCTTTGCGCTGGGGCTCGGTTCCCTGGCGACGGTTTCGCGTCTGATGCGCACCAGCATGCTGGACGTGCTGGGCCAGGATTACATCAAGACGGCCAAAGCCAAGGGCCTTTCCCAAAGAAAAATCCTCTGGCGTCACGCCATGCGCAACGCCATCATGCCCGTGGTCACCATCATGGCCCGACAGTAGCCGCCGTGCTGACCGGCACTTTCGTCATCGAGAGCATCTTCAATATCCCGGGCCTTGGCAAATATTTTGTCATCAGCATCAAGGATTTGGATTATACGATGATCTCCGGAACGGTCGTGTTCTATGGTGCGCTGCTCATTTTGTGCACGCTGGTCGTCGACTTGCTGTATGGCTTCATCGATCCGCGCGTCAAACTGGAGGAGTAGAGGGATGGAACATATTGCAAAAGAACGGTTTCGCCATATCGGAGGGAGCGCGCACGACCGCGAGGCCATCAGCCGTCCCAGCATTACGTTCATGCAGGACGCGCTGCGCCGCTTGGTCCACAACAAGGTCGGTCTGGTCTGCGCCGGCATTATCGTCCTGCTGACGCTGATGTCCATATTTGCGCCGCTGGTGTCGCCCTTTGACTATCGTGAGTAGCATTATGGCCATACCAACGCGCCGATGATGACGGTCTGCGACGACGCGGCCTCGGGCGGGAATGGACATGTGCACATCTTCGGCACCGACACCCTGGGCCGGGACCTGTGGACGCGCGTATGGATGGGCGGCCGCGTGTCGCTGACCATCGCGGTGATCAGCGCGCTGATTGACTTTGTCCTCGGCTGCATCTATGGCGGGATTTCCGGGTACTTCGGCGGTACCGTGGATATCATCATGATGCGCATCCTGGAAATCATCAACGGCATTCCCTACCTGATTATCGTCATTCTGCTGATGATGATTATGCCGCCGGGCATGATGACCATCATCATCGCCTACTCGCTGGTGGGGTGGATTCCCATGGCGCGGCTTGTGCGCGGCCAGGTGGTGGCGCTCAAACAGCAGGAGTTTATCGCCGCCGCAGAAGCGTTGGTGCCCGATCCGCGCGCATCATCGCGCGCCATCTGCTGCCCAATTCGCTCTCCGTCGTCATTGTGCGCGTCACGCTTTCCATCCCGAGCGCCATCTTCTCCGAAGCGTACCTGAGCTATCTGGGCCTGGGCATTCCGCTGCCGATGTGCTCGTGGGGTTCTCTGGCGCAGCTGGGCATCGAGAACTTCCGGATTTATCCCACGCAGCTGCTCATCCCTGCCATCGCCATCAGCCTGACGATGCTGGCGTTTAACATGTTTGGCGACGGCCTGCGCGACGCGGTCGATCCCAAGCTGAGGAGGTAGCCATGGACGCGAAGAGAGTGTTGGAAATCGAAGACCTGCACGTATCCTTTGATACCTATGCGGGCGAGGTGAAGGCCGTGCGCGGCGTCAGCCTGCATGTGGACGCGGGCGAGGTGCTGGCCATCGTCGGCGAGTCGGGCTGTGGCAAGTCCGTGACGGCGCAGACCATCATGAAGCTCAATCCCATGCCGCCCGCCCGGATTGCGGGAGGCTCGGTTCGCCTGGGCGAGCATGATATCGTGGCTGCCAGCGATAAGGAGATGCAGAAAATTCGGGGACGCGAGGTTTCGATGATTTTTCAGGACCCGATGACCTGCCTGAACCCCACCACACCCGTGGGCAAGCAGATTGTGGAAGCCATCACGCTGCACAGAAAGCTCAGCCGGGCGGAGGCGCGCGCGAGGCCATCCGCTGCCTTCGGCAGGTGAACATCCCCAACCCCGAGGAGCGCGCCCGGCAGTACCCGCACGAGTATTCCGGCGGCATGCGCCAGCGCGCGATGATTGCCATGGCGCTGTCGTGCGATCCCAAGCTGCTTATCGCGGACGAGCCGACCACGGCGCTGGACGTGACCATCCAGGCGCAGATTATGGACCTGCTCAAGGAGCTCAAGTCCAAGATTCACGCGGGCATCATTCTCATCACGCATGACCTGGGCGTGGTGGCGGGCATCGCGGACCGCATGGCGGTCATGTACGCGGGCAAAATCGTGGAAACGGGCACGGCGCGCGAAATCTTCTATGAGCATCGCCATCCCTATACCAGCGCGCTGCTCAAGAGCCTGCCGTCCCTGTCCTCCGCAAGGAATCCCGCCTGACGTCCATCCCCGGCACGCCGCCCGATTTGCTCCATCCGCCGCACGGCTGCGGGTTCGGCGCGCGCTGCAAGCACCGCATGCAGATTTGCAAGGACGAGCAGCCGCCCGAGTTCGAGATCAGCCCCGGCCATTGCGCAAGCTGCTGGCTGCTGCATCCCGATTGTCCTTCCATGCCGGCCGCCCGGGCGCGTGCCGGGGGCTGCGCTACAGCTTCAACGCCCGGGTGGGGCAGGCGTCGACACAGCGCATGCAGAGGATACATTCGGTTGCGTTTTGTTTTTTGCGGGAATTGCTGGGCACCTCCACGTCCATCGGGCAAACCTTCCTGCATTGCCCGCAGGCAACGCACCGGTCCGCATCGAGCGTGATGCGAAAGCGCGCCCAATAGCTCATGGGCTTGAGAAACACGGCGACGGGACAGACATACTTGCAAAATGCCCGGTTGTCCCGGCACAGATAGGCCAGCGCGATGCCGACCGCGTAGTACAGGCCATTGCCGACGAGAAAGCCCCACCAGAGGATGTCCGCTTTGTTGGGAACCCGGAAGAGAAAGAGCCCGCCGACAAAAGCGAGCGAAGCAAAGAACACGGGGTATTTTATCCAGCCCCAGGGCTTGCGGGGCGCAGCGGGCGTGCGGAACGGGAGAAAATCCAGCACCATGGCCGTCCAGCACGCATAGCCGCACCAGCCGCGCCCAAAGAGCAGCGGCCCGAAGAGCTTCGCCACGGCATAATGAATGGTGGCTGCCTCGAATACGCCCAGGAACAGATAGTACCAGAAGCCCTCGATTTGCATATTCTCCCGGCACAGGATGCCCAGGTATACGAACATGTACAGGCCCACCGCGCACTGCACCACATGGCGTGCATACCGGCTCTTCCGGCGATAGAGCAGAAGCCCGACGGCGATGGCCGTGCCGATGTAGATGAAATTGAACAGATAAAACAGGTCGCCCAGCGCCAGCCACAGCGCTGTCCCGATGGCCGCAAACACCAGCCACATCCCCAGCGCCGGCAGGTCTTTCCCCCAATGGCCGCGCATGCTTCGCCCTCCTCTCACAGCGCCGCGGGCCGCAACGTCACAGGCCGTCGGACAGAGCGGCCCGCAGGCAGTTTTTCAAGAGGCCGTGTCCCGGCCGCGGACAGCAGGCTATGCCGTCGTCCGCGGGTCGGCCGTTCGGCGCAGATAGCATAGGTAAGCGGGCACGTCGCCGCGGAGCGTGGGCAGGGGGAGACCGGCCGCGAGCAGCTGCGCGCCGGCATAGCGCACGCCGTCCGCATCCTCATAGACCGACTGCGCGCACAGGCCGCGCAGGGGCAGGCGCGGCGGGGGAGAGGGCAGCGTGCTGGCGCGCTCCACGCCGCACAGCGCGTCCCCCACGGCAAAGACGGCCGCCTCGTCCCGGTCGGGCGAGACCACCATCCACGCCGCGCCGCTGCCGGCTGCATCCGGCGGCAGGAGCCAGTACAGGTCGCCGCCGCGCAGCAGCGCGCCGTGCGCACGGTACCAGTCGATGTAGGGGCGCAGCTCCGCCAGCGCTTCCGGCGAGTAGCCGGTCAAATCCAGCTCAAAGCCGAACGTCCCGAACAGCGCGCAGGCCATGCGCGCTTCCACGGAGGCGGTTCTGCCGGTATAGTGGTTGGGCACGATGGAAAAATGCGACCCCATGGTGCAGGGAGGGTAAAACAGGCTGGTGCCGTACTGAATCGACAGGCGCGAGCGCGCGTCGGTGTTGTCGCTGCACCAGATCTGCGGGCTGTAACAGAGCATGCCGCAGTCGAAGCGTCCGCCGCCGGCCGCGCAGTTTTCCAACAGCAGGTCGGGGAATGCCTCGGTCAACTGCTTTTGCAGCGCATAGACGCCCAGCATATAGCGGTGGTACACTTCCCCCTGGCGGTCGGCCGGAAGCGCCGCGCTGTATACGTCGCTGAGCTTGCGGTTCATGTCCCATTTGATATAGCGGATGGGGCAGGAGGACAGCAGCCTATGGAGCTGCTCCCACAGGGCCTGCACGACTTCCGGCCGGGAAAAATCCAGCACATACTGGTTGCGCAGCGTCAGCGGCGTGCGGCCGGGAACGCGCAGCGCCCAGTCCGGATGAAGCCGGAACAGGTCGCTGTCCGGGCTGACGGCTTCGGGCTCTATCCACAGGCCGAAATCAAGCCCCAGCGCCTGGAGCCGGCGGCAAAGCCCTTCCAGCCCTTCGGGCAGCTTGCGCACATCCGCCACCCAGTCGCCCAGGCTGCTGTTGTCCGCGTCGCGCCCCTTGAACCAGCCGTCGTCCAGCACAAACAAATCAATCCCTGCCCGGGCCGCGGCTTCGGCCAGCGCCAGCAGGCGGTCCTGGTCGAACCGGAAATAGCAGGCCTCCCAGCTGTTGAGGAGCACGGGGCGCGGACGGTTCATATCCCGCCAGCGCTCGGGGAGCAGGTGGGCGCGTATCGCGCGGTGGAAACAGCGCCGCATGCCGCCCAGGCCGTCGGCTGCGTATACCATGGCGACTTCCGGCGCAACGAACGATTCGCCCGGCGCGAGCGTCCAGCAGAACTGGTGGGGATGAATGCCCATGACCAGCCGGTTGCCGCTTTCGCTCCGCTCCGCCTCGCACAGAAAATTGCCGCTGTATACCAACGCAAAGCCCCAGCAATCGCCGTGTTCCTCGTCCGCGTCCGGCCGGCACAGGGCGACGGCCGGGTTGTGCGCATGGCTGGAGACGCCCTGCATGCTGCCCACGCTCTGCACGCCGTAGCGCAGCGGCGCGCGCTCGGGCGTGCGCTCCTGCGACCATTTGCCGTGGAGCGTTATCATATCCAACGGCCGGGTGTCAAAATCCAGGCAGAGCGAGGACGCCTTGCGCAGCGAAAGCGGCGCTGCGCCCGTGTTGCGGTACACGGCCGCGCGCGTGATGACATCGTGCTGCGGGAAGACGGCATAGCGCAATTCCACCTCGAGCCCCGCGCAGTCGCGAAGGGTCACGCAGAGCGTCTGCTCCGCGCCGCGAAAGGCGGGCAGGCCGGGCAGCTCGTACTTGCCGGGCGTCACCTGCGCGCCGACCATTTGCAAGTCGGCGCAGAGGGAACCGTCCGCATACTCCGGCAGAACGGCGGGCGTGCGAAAATCGCCCGTGCCCGGGGCGGAGCATTCAAAGGGCAGCAGATTGAGCCGGCGGCCCGCCTCGGCGTGCGGCGCGCGCGTTGGGCGCAGGTTGGGCGCGTCATCCGGCAGGCGTGCGCCGTAGTAGGTGTGCAGCAGACGTCCCTGCTCGTCGGCGCAAAGCTGATAGCTGGTATGCGCGGTATGCAGGGTAAAGCAGGCGTCCCGGCAGACAATCATGGCAATTTCCTCCTTTTCGATGCTCCGATGCAGAGAAAGCGGGCGGCGCCGTTGTGGCGCCGCCCGTAAAAGGCTTGCACGACGCACAGCCCGCCGTGGCGGAGCGTCAGACGATTCCCCGGAAACTGAAGGTGAACGTCTTGCGCCCGCCGACATCCAACAGGTATTCTTCATGCGTGCGTGCGCCCCAGCTGTTGTCGCCGCCGACGCCCATCTGCATCTGCGATGCGCGGACGACCGTATAATGAACCGGGGGCAGCTCGTATTCGTGCGCGGCGTTCTCCAGCTCATGCGGCGTGTAGGGCAGGGCGGAGAACTCCATCGCATCGCCGGTGAAGCGCAGGCCGCGGCCACGGAAATCCGTGACCTCCGCCCAGCGCACGCCGGTGCGGTTGCCGCACTCCTGCGGCACAAGGTAATGGGCCAGGTTGTCCCGCGCCGTCGTGCGGAAAATGCCAAGCCGGGCGCCTTCGTGGCGGTCCACATAGTTTTCGTCCGGCCCCAGACCATAGTACCGGATGCAGCTGCAGTCGGCGTCCAGCTTGAACATTACGCCAAACTCCGGCATGTCGCCCAGCCCCTCGACAGGGTCATAAGCGAGCGTGACGGTCACCTGTCCGCAGGGATGCACGGTATAGGTCAGGCTGCACTCCGCCGGGGGCGTGGTGGCCAGGCCGTAGACATAGGAGAGGGACACGGAGCCGTCCGGGTTTTCCACGGCCTGCGGGTGCGCGTTGCGCTCCGCCAGCGCCGCGGTCGCTTTGGTGGACGCATATACGGACGCGATTTTCCACTGCGCATAGCGGACGGGCATGCCGTTGCCCATGTCGTTATCAATCGGCGCGCGCCAGAAATTGGGGCGCGGAACCGCGCGCAGCATCTCGCGTCCGCCGTAGCGGTAGGAGATCAGACCGCCCGCCAGGTCGCCGAAGAGCACCTGGAAGTGTTCCCCCTGCACGCCCGTATTGCACTCGCCGCGCACAATCCGAAGCGGCGCATGGCGCGTTGTTGCCCGTTCCGTGCCGGCCACCTTGTACACGCCCTGCGCAAAGGCCACCTCATGCCCGCACGGCGCCCACGGGGTCGCCTCCTTCTGGCGGAAGGAGAGCGTCACGGCGTACTCGCCCGCGCGCGTCTGCGCCGGGAAGGGCAGCGCGTACTCGCGGCTTTCCGAAGGCGGCACGTCGGTTGCCAGCTCGGCCCGCGCGATCTCCACGCCGTCGCGCGCCAGCGTCGCAACGCACGCAAAGGCGGAGGTGGGCGTAAACATGCTGCGGTTGGTGACAATCGCCCTGTCCGCATCCACCTTCGCTGTAATATTCTGGTAATTGTAGCGAACTTCCTGCATTTTTGGACTTTCTTTGCCGTCGCCGTAGACGATGCCGTTGCCGCAGAAGTTGTAGTCCGTCGGCCGGTCGTCAAAGTCGCCGCCGTAGGCGTAGGTGGTCAGACCGTAACGGTCTTTGGTGCGAATGCTCTGGTCAATGAAGTCCCAGATAAACCCGCCCTGATACAGGGGCTCTTCATAGGCGTATTCGGTGTATTTGTGCATGGCGCCGTTCGAGTTGCCCATCGCATGCGCGTACTCGCACAGGATGAACGGCCGGCTGCGGTGTTCGGCAAGGAACCTGCGCAGCTCGGTGACCGGCGTGTACATCTGGCTTTCGATGTCGGTGGAGTCATTGCGCCGGCGGTCGCTGGTGACGCCCTCGTAGTGCACCAGGCGCGTGTCGTCGAGACGGCGGAACAGCGCGCTCATCTCATAGATAACCTCGCCGCCGAAGGATTCGTTGCCGCAGCTCCAGACGAGCACGCAGGGATGGTTCTTGTCGCGCTCATAGGTGGATGTCACACGGTCGAGCAATATGGGGAGCCACTCCATGCGATTGCCGGGCAGCGCGTACGAAAGGGGCCTGCGTCCGCGCACGATGGGATCCCATGTGCCGTGCGTTTCCATGTTGTTTTCGTCAATGACGTACAACCCCAGCTCGTCGCACAGGGCGTACAGGGCGCTGTGGTTGGGATAATGGCTGGTCCGCACGGCGTTGATGTTGTTGCGTTTCATGGTCAGCAGGTCGCGCCGAATCACGTCCGGCGTCACCGCGCGCCCCGTCTCCGCGCAGAAATCATGACGGTTCACGCCTTTGAACACGATGCGCCTGCCGTTGAGCTGCATGACGCCGTCCCGCAGCTCGAAGCGCCGGAAGCCCACGCGCTCGCGCACGACCTCGCGCTCCACGCCTGTCTCGTCGGCGGCGGTGATGAGCAGGTCGTACAGGAAGGGCGATTCGCTGCTCCACAGCTTGGGCGCGGATACCGGCAGGCGGAAGCTGACGGTCTCCTGCGCGGCCTGCTCGGACGAGGCGATGACGCGCGACCCGTCCGTCAGCGCCAGGCGCACCGTGCCGGGAGCGGCCGCCGGCGAGAGCAGCATGCGCAGCCGCACGTCGAGCACGGCGTCGGTATAGTCGTCGTCCAGAAGCGTTTTGATGCGCACGTCCTCGATATGCGCCTCGCACGCCGCATAGAGCCATACGTCGCGGTAGAGGCCGGAAAAGCGCAGGAAGTCCTGATCTTCCAGCCAGCTGCCGGCGCTGAAGCGATAGACGCGGCAGGCCAGCTTGTTCAGACCGTCGCACAGGTACGGCGTCAGCTCAAATGCGTGCGGGGTGAAGGAATCGGACGTGAAGCCCACATACTGCCCGTTGAGCCAGAGCGCAACGCAGCTCTCCGCGCCGTCAAAGGAGATGAAGACCCGCTTGCCGCGCATCGCCTCGGGCAGGAAAAACGTCCGCACATAGCTGCCCACAGGGTTGAACCGCTCGGGAATTTCGCCGATTTCCACGTCCTGGCATCCGTCCCAGGGGTACTGCACGTTGGTGTATTGCGGCGCGCCGTAGCCCTCCATCTGCATGTGCGCGGGCACGGGGATGTCCGCCCAATCGCTGCAATCGAAATCGACGGCTTCAAAGCCGGGAATCACCTGGCCGGGGTTGCGCGCATAATGAAATTTCCACAGGCCGTTCAGCGAGTAGCGCAGGCTGCTCTGGCCGGAGGCGAGCTCCTGCATGCTGGCGTAGGCCACATGGTCCGAATGGGCTGCCAGACGGTTTTGCGCAAAATACGCGGGATTTTTCAAAAGCTGTTCGTCAAAATGCATCGTCGCATGATGCCGCGCGCGGCGCGGCCTCTCCTTTCTTCGTCGGGTTCCTCTTATTTGACGGCGCCGGCCACGGCGTTGGTAAAGCTCTTTTGCAGGAGGAAGAAGATGACAATCGTGGGCAGCGAACAGATGGTTACGCCGGCCATCACGACGCCGAAATCAATGACGTAGCCGCCCATCAGATTGGCAACGAGCATGGGCATGGTGATGGATTCGTTCGTCTGCATGACGACCTTGGGCCACAGGTAGGCGTTCCACGCGTTCATGAAGGTGATGGTGGCGGCCGCCGCATAGGTCGGGCGCATCATGGGCACGAACATGCGCACGAAGATCTGGAACTCGTTCAGGCCGTCGATGCGCGCCGCCTCCAGCGTGTCGCGCGGGAAGCTGCGCGCGCTGTTGCGGAAGTACATGATGAGGAACGGCGTGGAGATGCTGGGCAGGATGAAGCCGATCCAGGAGTTGATGAGCCCGGCCTGCGTGAACATCTGGAACAGCGGCACCAGCACGGCCACGAAGGGCACCATCATGGCCAGCATCAGGATGGACATCACGCTGTCCTTGGCCTTGTCGTGGTAGATCTCAAAGCCGTAGCCCGCGATCGAGCTGACGGCCAGCGCCACGACGGTCTGCAGGATGGAGGTGGCGAAGGAGTTTTTCAGCGCGGTGAACACGTCCTGCTGCTCAAACAGGTTCTGGATGTTCTGCACAAGGTAGACGCTGGGGATCATGCGCCCGCCCAGTATCTGCTGCGTGTTGTTGAACGCCGAAATGAAGCTCCAGTACAGCGGGAAGATGGACAATAGCGACGCCAGGATCAAAAACAGGTACATCAGCGTTTTCTTGGTGTATTTGGCAAGGGCGCCTTCCCTCATCGCTTGTCACCCACTTTCATCTGGATAGCGGCCAGCACCGCGACCATGACCAGAATCACGAAGGACATCGCGGCCGCGTAGCCGAAGTTGGGGTTTTTGGTGAACATCGTGTTATAGATGTAGTGGGACATGGTGATGGTCATGTTGCCCGGCCCGCCGCGCGTGAGGTTGACGGATTCGTCGAAGAGCTGCAGCGTGCCGTTTGTGGACATGATGGCCGTCACCAGTATGATCGGGCGCAGCAGCGGTATGGTGATGCGCGTGAGCTGCTGCAAGCCGTTGGCGCCGTCGATGCGCGCCGCCTCGTAGATCGAGTATTCGATGCTTTGCATGGCGGACAGGTAGAACACCATGTTATACCCTGTCCACCGCCAGATAAGGCCGATGATGATGACGGCCTTTGCGTAGACGGGATCGTTGAGCCAGTTGATCGCTTCGGATATGATGCCGAAGCGCAGGAGCACGTTGTTGATCATGCCGTCGTAGGTGAACAGCGTGCGGAAGATCATCGAATAGGCGACCAGACCCGTGGCGCAGGGCAGGAAGATGCACGTGCGGAACAGGCCGCGCAGCTTGAGGTTCCTGTTATTGAGCAGCGAGGCGAAGATCACCGCCAGCGCCAGCATGATGGGCACCTGGATGATCAGATAGGTCAGCGTATTGGTGACAGACTGAAGGAAAACCTTGTCCCTGAGCATGAACTGGTAGTTGCGGATAAGCGGATCGGACCACTCCAGCGCGGTGGGACGCCCGCGCTTGAAGGAGGTGAGCAGCGCGCTGAACATGGGGTAGAAGCTGAGCACGAAGATCAGAAGCGTGGCGGGCGCCAAGAAGGCCCAGCCGGCAAGGCTCTGCTTCTGGTGCATGGAAAGGCGGCGTTTTTTGGGCGAGGATACCGCGTTCGTCATAAAAATCACCTCTACATTACCGGATGTCGCCAGCGTGGAAGAAATGCCGCCCCGGAAGGCCGGGGCGGCATCCGTCAGTTTGAGAAAGCCGTTTTACGATCAGAAGCCCATGGTGAAGTTCACGGTGTCTTCCGCCGTGGCCAGCTCGGTGTCCACGTCGCCGCCCTGCAGGATGATGTTGGTGATGGCGGTGCCGAGGGCGTCGCGGGCGTCATAGTAGTATGCGCCGGTGATGTTGGACGGGGTCTGCGCGCCGTACTCAAGGATGGTGGCGAAGATCGGCTCGCCGTTGAAGTAATCGGAGCCGGCGGTGTAGGCAGGGCCGTCCTTGGCGGGCGTGTAGGTGGCGATGGCAGAGGTCTCGGGCAGGATGGCGCTGTAGAAGTCCACATTGCGGTAGATCTGCATGAAGTCCAGCGCGAGGTCGATGTCCTTGCCGTTGATGATGGCCCAGGAGGAGCCGCCGTTGTTGGAGTAGTTGGTCGCGCCCTCAGCGTTGGGCAGCTTGGGGATGTTGGTCAGCGCCCACAGGCCCTTCTGCTCGGGCAGGGACATGATGGTCGACAGGATCCAGCAGCCGGTCATGGTGCTCACGACGGTCTGGTTGGAGATGGTGCCGATGTACTCGTCCCAGGTGTTGACCTCGATGAAGATGCCCTCGTCAACCATCGTCTTGTAGATGGAGATGACTTCCTTCAGGGCGGCGTTGTCCTTGAGGTTGACGGAGCCGTCCTCGTTGAACAGGGAGGAGCCGCAGGACTGGAGCATGATCATCACCATGTCCACCGCGCCCGCCTGGCCGGAGAGCATCGCGCGGCCGGTCTTTTCCTTCACGTCGCGGCCGATCTCCAGGAAGCGGTTCCAGTCGATGTCGGTCAGGTCCTCGACGGTGTAGCCGGCCTCCTCGAGGTAATCCACGCGGTAGGTGGCGGTCACGGTGCCGGCGTCAAACGGGATGCCGTAGTTCTTGCCGTCGATGGTGGAATAGGCCACCTTGCCGGGCGCGAAGTCGGTCAGGTCATACTTGCCGGTCAGGTCGGCGTACACTTCGGGGTAGTTCGTCACGAACTTCTGGAAGGAGTTGTCCTGCACCAGAAGAATGTCCGGCAGGGTGCTGGTGTCGCCGTTGGAGGCGATGACGGCCGTTTCGATGTCCTCGGAGAGGCGCTCGACGATCTCGATCTGGGCGTCCGGGTGCTCCTCAAGGTACATGTCGCGGGCGATCTCCATCGCCTTGATGTTGAAGGTGGGATCCCAGGTCCAGATGGTGATCTTTCCGTCCTCCTCGGCGAGCGCGCCGCAGAAGGTGAACGTCATGGCGATCGCCAGCAACAGGGAAACTAACTTTTTCATGGTAATTCCTCCTCCTTGTGATACCGTTCCCACATTAAGCCGGAAGAAACGCATGTCTGCCTTGAACAAACTTCCATTTCTCCTCATTTTTGCGCGGGAATGTTGTGTATATTGTATCATGAGGCGGAGGGGGATGTTGCGCATATTCAATCATTATCCATGCAAAAATGACTTTTTCATGAAAGGTGCCTGAAAATCAGCGCGATATATCGTGTTGTTTCACGTGTTTTTTCCGCCATTGCACCGGGCTTTCGCCCCCAGCGTAGCGCATGAAATTGCGGTTGAACGTAGACACGGAGGAAAAACCCGCGCGGGAGGCGATGCTCTCCATGGAATCGTGGGTGGTGCACAGCAGGCTGATGGCGTGGTGAACGCGGTAGCGGTTTAAGTATTCCAGCGGGGAGCAGCCCACCAGCAAAGTGAACAAGCGGCGGAAATGGCTCTCGCTCATCGAGCAGCTCCGGGCCATCTGGCCGATGCGCACGTCCTCGGCATAGTGCCGGGCCACGTATTGCAGCGCGGGCTGCACGTGCGGCGACAGGTACGGCCCGCTGAACACGGCCGGGGATTCAAACTCCCCGCAGCGCGCCAGCCGCACGAGCAGCAAAAGCACAAGCGCCTCGATCTCGGGGCAGCATTCTAGCA
>NHCFR05603__coassemble_355_pt1 | contig 40172 bp, 32 predicted proteins | sample NHCFR05603__metabat2_high_PE_044 | metagenome-assembled genome bin NHCFR05603
CGGAAGCGGCTTGCAGCCGCTCCTCGCGGCGTACATGCCGCCGCTGCGGATGGCACAGGAAGGGGCTGGCCGCCCCTTCCTGCATCCCCGCAGAAGTGTGTTCCATTTGTCGATACGCGAAAACCTTACTGCGCAAGGCTTCCGAACCCGCCGCGCATGTCGCCGGGTTCGGATGGCATTTGGAGGGCTTCGGCCCTCCAAGCCTCCCCAAAGGGGGTTCCGACGGTCCGCCGCCGCGCTTTCGATGCCCGGCACGGAATTTATCCTGCCCCCTTTTCGCTCCCGCCGCCATGGTGTATACTACGCGTATGGAAACGTGCGCATCGGATAAAATTGAAGCCCTGGTTCTGGACGTCTCCTTTCGCAACGAGGAGAACGGCTTTACCGTTTTGCAGGTACGCCTCGACGACGGGCGTCGCGTGGCGGCCGTCGGTGTCATGCCGGAGTTGGCCGGCGGCGAACGCGTGGCGCTCACCGGCGAATGGTCCGAGCACCCACAGTATGGCCGGCAAATCCGCGTGACCCTGTGCGAGGCGCATGCGCCCACCACGCTCAGCGGGATAGAGCGCTATTTGGGTTCCGGCCTTTTGCGCGGCGTCGGGCCCGCTACGGCCCGGCAAATCGTGGAGCGCTTTGGCGAAGACACGCTGGATATCCTCCAGTATGCCCCGGAGCGCCTGCGCGAAATCAGCGGCATTGGCGCCAAGCGCGCCAGGCGGATTGCCGAATCATTCGCCGAGCAGCATCAGATGCGGGAAGCCATGGTCTATTTGCAGGGGTACGGCCTGTCTCCGGCGCTGTCGATGAAGATTTTCAAGTGCTACGGAGCGCGCGTGCAAAGCGTCATCCGGGAAAACCCGTACCGGCTTGTAGAGGACATTCCGGGCGTGGGCTTTAAGACCGCCGACCGGATTGCCGCCGCGCTGGGCATTGCGCCGGACGCGCCGGAACGCCTGCGCGCGGGCGTGTGCTACGCGCTGAGCGAGGCGATGGCCTCCGGCGGGCACACCTATCTGCCGCGCGAGGTCATCCTGTGGCAGGCAGCGAAACTGCTGGGCGCGGCCGAGGAAGCCGTGCAGGCGGCGCTGGACGCGCTGCTGCTGGACCAGGCGCTGATTGCCCGCGAGGTGGACGAACATGTGGCGGTCTATCTCCCGGGCGCCTATCGGGCGGAGACGGAGACCGCGCGCCGGCTGCTGGGGCTGATGGAGGCCCTTCCCTACCAGTCCGCGCCCGATTTGCCCGAGCGGCTGACCGTGTGGGAACAGCGCACGGGCATCACGCTCAACGACGGACAACGCCGCGCCGTGCGTGCGGCGGTCACGGAGGGGGTCACCGTCGTCACCGGCGGGCCGGGCACGGGCAAGACGACCATCATCCGCTGCATCCTTTCGCTCCTGGACGAACAGGACGAGGTGCTGCTCGCCGCGCCCACCGGGCGCGCGGCCAAGCGCATGACGGAGGCGACGGGACGCGAGGCGTGCACGCTGCACCGGCTGCTGGAATACGGAGGGGAAGAGGGCGCGTTCGCCAGGAACGCCGACAATCCCATCGAGGCGGACGTGCTCATCGTGGACGAGATGTCCATGGTGGATATTTATCTGATGCGGAGCCTGCTGTGCGCCCTGCCGCCTTGCACGCGCCTTATCCTGGTGGGCGACGCCGACCAGCTGCCTTCGGTGGGCGCGGGCAATGTGCTGCGCGATATCCTGCAAAGCGATGCGGTGCCCGTCGTGCGCCTGCAGGAGATTTATCGCCAGGATGCGCACAGCATGATCGTCCTCAACGCCCATCGCATCAATCAGGGGGAAATGCCCTGCCTGAACAGCCGCGGCGGGGATTTCTTTCTGGAACGATGCGACGGCGCCGTGCGGGCCGCGCAGACCATTGCCGAGCTGGTCGCCGCGCGCCTGCCACCCTTTCTGGGCGTGGACGCGCTGCGCGACATCCAGGTGCTGTCCCCGATGAAAAAAGGCGAGTGCGGCGTGACCGCCCTGAACCGTCTCCTGCAGGAGCGCATGAACCCCCGGCGCGCGGGCGTTCCGGAGCGCGCGTGGGGCGAGACGGTGTTTCGCGTGGGCGATAAAGTGATGCAGACGCGAAACGATTATCAAATGCGGTGGCGGCGTTCGGCCGCGGAATGGGAAGAGGAAGGAGACGGCGTATTCAACGGCGATATGGGCATCGTCCTGGCCATCGACGAGGAGGAGCAGACGCTGACGGTGCGCTTTGACGACGAGAGGGAATGCACCTACGAGGGCGCGCAGCTGGACGATTTGGAGCTGGCCTACTGCGTTTCCGTGCATAAAAGCCAGGGCAGCGAGTTCCCGGCCGTGGTCATGCCCGCGGTCGGCGGCCCGCCGATGCTGCTGACGCGCAACCTGTTTTACACCGCGGTGACCCGCGCGCGCCGCGCGGTGGTGCTGGTCGGCCGCGAGGCGGTCGTCAGCCAGATGGTGCAAAACGCGCGCACCGCCAAACGCTACTCCGCCCTGGCCGAGTGGCTCCGCAACGCCCCATGAACCTGCGCGATATTCTCTATCCCGAGGGCGCGGTCTGTGTCGCCTGCGGCGCCCTGCATGCGCGGGATGCGCAATGGAGCCTGTGCGAAACCTGCGAAGCGGCCCTTTCGTTGCTACAGGGTCCGAGATGTCCGGGCTGCGGCGGGCCGGGCGAGGGCCTGTGCAGGCGGTGCCGGGCGCGCGGCCCCGGCAGCCTGGACGCCGTCACCGCCGCGTTTGCCTATACCGGGACGGCGCGACTGCTGGTTCGGGCGCTCAAGTACGACGGCGTGCATACCGCGGCGCGGGCCTTGGCGGCGGGCATGTTCCGGGTGCGGCCGAAGACGCCGTTTGACGCCATCGTTCCCGTGCCTTTGCATCGCTGGCGCGAGCGCTCCAGAGGCTTTAATCAGGCAGAGACGCTCAGCCGCCTGCTGGGCGAGGCCATGGGCTTGCCGGTGCTGCCGCTTTTGACCCGGGCGCGGCGTACCGGAACGCAGACGCGGCTGACCGCCAGCGAACGCGCCGGCAATGTGGAAGGCGCGTTTGCGGCGTCGGCAGAGGCCCTTGGCCTGCGGCTTCTGCTGGTGGACGACGTGCTGACAACCGGCGCCACCGCGGAGGCGTGCGCGTGTGCGCTCAAGGCCGCGGGCGCGCTGCGGGTGGAGCTGCTGGCCGCGGCAAAGGCCGGCATAGGGGCGGACACATAAGCGCGCAGGAAAACTTTTTTTTGAAGCGAGTTTGTTTTTCTTCTTGCTTTTTTCTGAAAAGGCAATTATAATGATGTCGGTTTTGGCCGGCCGGTTCTGTGGCTGAAAGTCGATGCCAGCCGCGGGCAAAACGATCCACGTAAGCAGGGCAAAAGCACTGTGAGCATGGCGCGGTCTAGAGGTAAGTCCGTCCGGAAAACCGAGAGGGGCGGCGTGAGGGGAATGCACCCCGGGCAATGCCCCCAGACGGCGGGTGTGGGGTCAAAGGCCAGGTCAGACGGTCGCCAAAGCCAACTTTGAAAATTCGGGAGGAATTGTTTCCATGTACGAGGACAAAACGTTGGTCTGCAGGGACTGCGGCGCGGAATTTGTGTTCACCGCCGGCGAACAGGAATTCTACGCGGAAAAGGGCTTCCAGAATGAGCCCACGCGCTGCAAGGCGTGCCGCCAAGCGCGCAAAACCCGTGCGGCCAATGGCGAACCGCGCGAGATGTTTGAGACGACCTGCGCCGCCTGCGGCGCGCCGACTCGCGTTCCCTTTATCCCCAAGTCCGACCGACCCATCTATTGCAGCGACTGTTTCGCGGCGCGCCGTTCCTGAGCGGGCGCATGCAACGGATACAAGCCTGCCGCCGGCCTATAGCCGGCGGCTTTCTCTGTCAGGGGCATCGCCTTCCGGTTGCGGTCTGCGGCCGCTTCGTGCTATACTGGCCGTAGAAAGGGGGTGCTTTCATGGCTGCCATGCTCGACGCGCTGCGCGCTGCGGCGCATCCCGTCGCCCTGACGGGCGCGGGGATTTCCGCGCCTTCGGGCGTACCCACGTTCCAGTCGCTCTGGAAGGGCCGCCCGATTCGCGATTTTCTGGGCCGCTCGTATTACGAGCGGGACCCCATCGGTTTCTTTGCACTCTACTGCGCCATGGAAGCCTGGTGCCGGGCGGAGCCCAACGCGGCGCATCGCGCGCTGGCGGCGCTGGGCGTTCCAGTGATCACGCAAAACATCGACGGCCTGCACCAGAAGGCAGGCTCGAAGCGGGTGATCGAGCTGCACGGCAACCTGCGGCGCGTCTTTTGCACCCGCTGCGGACGGGAGCAGAACGCCCAAGCGTTTTGCGAGCGCCTGCGCCCGCACTATGCGGCCGGCGATGACGAGGCGGTTCGGACGGCGCTGAAGTGTCCGGCCTGCGGCGGGCGGATGGATACGGACGTGGTGCTCTACGGCGACGCGGTGCGGGGGCTGGAAGAGGCGGACGCGCTGCTTCGCCGGTGCGACCTGTTGGCGGTCATTGGCACGTCGCTGGAAACGTATCCCGCCGCCGCGCTGCCGGACCTGGCGCGCCGCTATGGCGCGCGCGTGATGCTGGAAAACCGGGACTGCCTCGCGGCGCTGAGCGACGCATAAGATGGAAGTAACCATGCTGGAGGAGGAAAAACCATGCCGAAGTTTGAGCTGTTGCTGGCCGATGCGGACGGCACGCTGCTGGATTTTCACGCGGCGGAGTATGCGGCGCTGCACGAGGCGTGCGCGCTGCACGACGTGCCGTTGGACGACGAACGTGCCGCATCCTATAAGGCCATCAACGAGTCGCTCTGGCGCGCGCTGGAGCGCGGGGAGGTGACGCAGCAGGCCCTGCGCACCCTGCGCTTTTCGCGCTTTCTGGAGTCCCTCGGCCTGGAACGCGACCCGGAACGGCTGGCGAATGCTTTTACGGACGCGCTGGCGATGCATGCGGAGGAAATCGAGGGGGCGCGGGCGTTCGTGGCCGCGGCCGCCGCGCGCGTGCCGGTGATTGTCGTCACCAACGGCATTGCCTCGGTGCAGCGCTCGCGGTTTGCCCGCACGCCGATGTCGCGCTATTTCAGCGGCTGCGTCATTTCCGGCGAGGTCGGCTTTTCCAAGCCGGACCCGCGTATTCTCTTCAAGGCGCTGGAGATGGGCGGCGTGGCCGCGGAGCGCGCGCTGATGCTGGGAGACGAACCCACCTCGGATATCGCGGCGGCCCGCGCGGCGGGGGTGAAGAGCTGCTGGTTCAATCCCACGGGCCGGCGGAATCAGACGCCGCACACGCCGGATTTTGAGGTGCGCGCGCTGGACGAGGTGCTGGCATGGCTGTGACGGAAGGAAGACTGCTGCGCTTTTCCTGGCAGGCGGACGCTGGCGCGCTGGCGGAGAGGCTGCATGTCCAGGCGGAGGACAGAGACCTGTTTGACCGGGTGCTCGCGCGCGCCCGGCAGGCGTACGCCCCGCGCGCGTGGGTATGCGAGGCGAAGCTGGAGGCGCTGGGCGACGACTTCGCGCAGCTGTCGGGCCATTGGTTCGAGGGCGCGCGCGTGGCCGCCTGTCTGGCCGGCGCGCATCGGGTATGGGCGTATGTGGTCACGGCAGGGCCGACGCCTGCGCCGCAGGGAGACGATATGCTGGAAAGCTGGTGGCTCCAGGCGCTGGGCGAGGAGGCGGTACACGCCGCCATGGAGCGCCTGATAGCGCAAACGCCTGCCCGCCCGGGAGAACACGTCAACGCCGTCTCTCCCGGCTCCCTGCCGGACTGGCCCATCGAGCAGCAGCGCCCGCTGTTTGCCCTGTTGGGCGCGCCGAACGCGGGCGTTTCGTTGACCGACGCATGCCTGATTGAGCCGCGCTGCAGCCTGTCGGGCCTGCTGTATACGGCCGGGGAGGCGTACTGTTCCTGCGCATACTGCCTGCGCGCGCACTGCCCAAACCGACGCGCGCCCGCCATGCAATAAAGCGGGCCGGTAAACCGTTCTATTGGCGGAACCGAATATCCCACTGAGAACCGGAAAGAAGGGGATTGGACCCGATGCATAAAACAACATGGAAACGGCTGGCCCTGGCGCTTGTGATGCTTGCGCTGTTGCTATGTGCAAACGGCTGCCTCGTCAAACCGGATACGACCGTGGAGGAGCAACCCACCGATCCGATTGAGGTGCTCCCCTTTGAGACGGCTACGCCGTCGCCCAGTCCGGTTCCCGGCGCCACGGGCGGCAGCGGCTGGCAAAGCTGGGGCTCGACCGGCACGGTGACCGTGACGGCGACGCCTACCGCCACGCCGACCGTACAAATCATCACCGCCAGCCCGCGGCCGACCCAGGTATGGACCGTGCCGCCGGTGGTGGTCACCGCCACGCCCACGGACGACGGCACGCTGCGCAACGGCGATACCGGCGACAAGGTGCGCGCGCTGCAGCAGCAGCTGAAGAACCTGGGATACTATACCGGCTCCGTGGACGGCGACTTTGGCTCCGGCACGGAAGAGGCCCTGCGCGAGTTTCAGCGTGTCAACGGGCTTTCCGTGGACGGCGTGGCGGGCAGGCAGACCCTGTCCCTGCTGGAATCGGGCAACGCCCGTTCCAAGCCGACCGAGGCGCCTACGTATTTCTACGCGACTTCCCGGCCCACGCCCAGGAGCTACACGCCCTCCACGCCCAGCACCTATCGCTATTTGCAGCTGGGCACCAACCATGAGGACGTCAAGCGCCTGGAGGCACGCCTGAAGGAGCTCGGCTATTTCACCGGCACGCCCAACAACGTCTTTGACGCGGAGACCGAGGCCGCGGTTCTCGCTTTCCAGGAGCGCAACGGCCTTTGGGTGGACGGCGTGGCCGGCGAGGACACGCAGCGCATGCTGTACAGCTCCTCGGCCCTGCCGCTGGGCCCGACCGTGGTCAACAACTCATCACAGAACAGCACGGGATACCGAACGCTCAAACAAGGGATAGAAGGGGACGATGTGGCGCTGCTCCAGCAGCGCCTTTCCGACCTGTACTATTATACCGGAGAAATCGACGGCAAGTACGGGTCCACGACGGCGCTGGCCGTGCGGGTGTTTCAGCAGCGCAACGGGCTGACGGTGGACGGCGTGGCCGGCAGCGGCACGCTGGATGCTGTCTATAATGCAAACGCCCTGCCTGCGCCCACCGCTCTGCCCACGGCGACCGCCTACGCGGCGAGCGGAACGCTGGAGCTGGGCAGCCAGGGCGAAGAAGTGTATTCTTTGCAGGAACGGCTGTATGACCTGGGCTATTATACCGGCCAGATTCACGGCATTTATGACGATACGGTGGCCGAGGCGGTGCGTCAGTTTCAGACGACCAACGGCCTGACCGTAGACGGCAAGGCGGGCACGCGCACGCAGCGCGCGCTCTATGCGGACGATGCCAAGGCTGCGGCGGACGCCAGCAGCCTGTATACCACCCTGCGCGAAGGCGACTCGGGCGAGCGGGTCAGCGCGCTGCAGACGCTCCTGGCAACCTACGGCTATTTCACGGGCACCGTGGACGGCCGCTATGGCGGCCAAACCACCCTGGCCGTGCAGCAGTTTCAGGCCAGAAACGGGCTGAACGCCGACGGCATCGCGGGCCCGGCCACGCTGCAGCTGCTCTACGAGGGCACGCCCGTGGCCGCGTCCTCCGGCGTTGCTGGCCAGACGGCAACCTTTGCCACGTTGACGCAGGGCATGGAAGGCGCGGATGTGCTGAATATGCAGGAATACTTGCAGGATTTGGGCTATTACGCAGGCGCCCTGGACGGAACGTTCGGCGCGAGCACCTATGTGGCGCTGCGCGCGTTCCAGGCCAACAACAACCTGCCCGTCACCGGCGTGGCCGACCATAGCACGCTGGCGCTCCTCTATAGCGGCGACGGCGTGCCCGCGCAGACCTATAGTGTCGGCGCGTCGACCAGCCGTGAAACCCTGCGCCGCGACGACGAAGGGGCGGACGTGCAGGCCCTGCAGAGCCGCCTGTATGAACTGGGCTATTACACCGGGAACATGGACGGCCAATACGGCGCGTCGACCGCCGCCGCGGTTTCGGATTTTCAGCGCGCCAACGGCCTGAGCGTGGACGGCACGGCGGGGCCGGATACGCAGCAGGCCCTGTACGCGGCCAACGTGGTGGCCGCCGCGCAAAGCAGCACGGCGGCTTCGCTGACCACGGTGACCAACCGCACGCGCGAGCTGGAGGAGCAGAGCGCCACCGGCGCGATTCAGGCGAGCCTGTCCGGCGGCGGCGTGGCGGCGTCGTATAACTCCAAAGTATACCTCAACGGCAGCACGGGCACGCTGTGCGTGACGGACTCCGGCGGGGAACGGCAGCTGTACGACGGCCCTGCCAGCTATATTCATGCCTCGGATGCGGGCGTCACGTTCGTGTCCGGAAGCCGCGTGATGCGCGTGTCCACAGACGGCGGCGAAGCGCAGACGCTGGTGGAGGCCGGCGGCATTGCCAAGCTGGCGATGCTGGGCGAGACGATGTACTATCTGGAAGGCGGCATGCTGGTCAAGATGCCGGTGGGCGGCACGCCCGTCGTGCTGGCGGAAGACGTGACGGATTTTGTGCTGGATGTTTACGACATGAACGCGTACCTGGCCTCGGAAAGCGGCGTTTTCCGCGTCGGCCTCAACGGCGGCGCACAGACGATGCTGGTTTCCACGCCGGCGGAACAGGTGATGCTGTGCGACAGCGTGGTCTTCTTCCGCAGCGGCGGCAGCCTTTATCGCATTCAAAACGGCATCAGCACGCTGCTGATGGACGCGGAAGCCACCTGGATGGGCATCTACCGCGACTGGGTGTACTACATCTCCGGCGACCGCCTGTACCGCTGCGATACGACGGGGCAGCAGAATCAGGTCTTCTATGAGGGCCTGACGGCCGAGGTCTCCTTCGTGGCCGGCAAGGTGTATATTGCCGACAGCGTAGGCGGGCCGGTGGTCGAGACGGTGTCGGTGGAATAAGCGCAGACGCCGAAAGCCGCGAGGGCGGTTCCGGCGGCAAAGGGCGAGGAAAGGAACGCGCGCGGTGGCCATGCCGGGAGGAAGCCGGAAAAAGGCGGCGCGCATCCGGGGCGAAACGGGTGGCATCTATGCCCGGCTCGCCCCGTTTTTTTGTTATCGCATGGCTTGCGTCAGCGCCCATCCTTCGTCGAGGCATGCCTGATGCTGCCCGGCGTAGTCGCCGGCTGCCGCTACATGCTCGGCCGTGCGCGGGAAATAAATCTGGAAGCATCCGTCAAACCCGTTATCCGCTATGCTCCCCTCCCACAGCGCCATGTTGTGCACGCTGGCCATCAGCACCCGGCCATCCGGCATCAGCGCCCAGACCGGCTTGGGCGTCCAGGTGTTCTTCCCGCCAAAGGCGAGGAACATGACCTCCGTGTCCGCTTCGGTCAACGGCTCGGCGTCGGCGGCGGCGCCTGCCTCGCCCAGCCGCGCCTGCCAGGCCAGGCCGGTCTGGAAATCATAGAGCGTGACGGTTTGCCCAGCCTGGAAGGAGCGGGAGACGTCGCTGTCCCAATCGGCGTAGAGCACCTGCGCGGCGAGCGGCGGGCTGTCCATCCGGCCCGCGCCGGGAAAGCGCGGGATGTACTGCGTCGGCTGAGGCGCGGGGATGGCGCTGCCGCCGAACAGGAGCGCCTGCAGCGCTTCGTCCGCCAGCCCGGTTTCTTCCAGCCCGTGCGCCTGCTGGAAGCGGCGCACAGCCAGCCGTGTGCTTCCGTCAAAGACGCCGTCCGCCGCCCCTTCATAGTAACCCAGCGTGCCGAGCGCGGACTGCATGGCCAGCACCGCATCGCCTGCGTCGCCATATTGCAGCGGGGCATAGGAGGGAAGCGGTGTGGGCGAAGGGGAAGGCGTGGGCGACGGCGAAGGCGACGGAGAGGGCGAAGGCGACGGAGAGGGCGAGGGCGAAGGGGATGGCGAGGACGACGGAGAGGGCGAAGGCGAGGGCGTGGGTGACGGCGAAGGCGAGGGCGTGGGTGACGGCGAAGGCGTGGCCGTCAGAACTGCCACCGCCGCGCTTTCCAGCAGCGCGAACGTTTGCGAATCGACCGCGCCGGTCACGTCCAGCCCATACGCCTGCTGAAAGGCTTCTACGGCGCGGCGCGTCCGGCTGCCGAAGACGCCGTCCGCACTGCCCGTGTCATAGCCCAGCGTATGAAGCCATTGCTGGACTTGGCGTATCGTATCGCCCGGGGCGTCCGTCGCCAGCAGAATGGTTCCCTCCGACAGCACCCAGCCGTCCGGCAGCTCAAGGCCCGTAGCCTCTATATAGCCGCGAAAGGCGCCGTATGCGACGGAGAACCAGCCGTCCTCCTGCGAAAGCAGCGTGACGGTGCTGCCCGCCATGAGCAGCATGTGTGGGGCTGCGTCGAGGGACGGGGCATCGCGCAGATAGGCGTGAGCGGACAGCGTGGCCTGCGCCGGAAATTCCAGCGCCGCCGCGTTCGCAGCGCCGGATGCTATCAGCAGCGCCATTAGCAGGGCGAAGCGTTTCCTCATGCGCGTATCCTCCGGTGTTCTGACAGGGTATCTTGATAAGATGCGCCCGCACGGTGTATTGTAGCAAGCCGTTTGCGCCGTTGTCAAGAAAGGGCGCATGGCCGCGCGCCGCGCCGCATAGCCTGAAGGAAAGGGGGGCTGTGCGTGCAGGGCGGCTTTCGCAGACGGCTGATGATTCTTCGCGATGCGCAGGGGAAGCAGGCGGGCTTTGTGCGCCTGCAGAGGCGCGACGGGCGCAGCAGCGCGCAGGCGTTTGCGCATGGCCTGGAGCCGCGCGCGCAGGCCGTGCTGCTTGGCCCGGAGGTTGCGCCCTGCTATCTGGGGCCCTTTGTGCGGGACGAGGCCGCGCGCACGCCCCTGCCCCGGGACGAGTCATGCTATACCCAGGTCGCCGTGCTGTGCGGGGACCGCGTGGTGCTGACGGGCGGACAGGAGGCGGAACCGGCGCGGATTCTCCGGGCGCTGCGGCCCGCCGGCACGCCGAGGCGGCAGACGGCCGAGCCTGCCGGGACGGAAACAAAGACGGCGGCTGCGGAGGCATGCGCGCCGGAGGACAGGGCAGAGGCGGCCCGCGTGACAGAGGACGGGGCGGAGGCGGTCCGCGCGCCGGAGGACGGATGGCAGTTTCTCTCGCTGCAAACGACGGGTTTCCCGGAGCGCATCGAGGGCCGGCGCTATGTGCGCGGGCAGCCGCGCGTGCTGGCCCATGGCGTGGCGGGGAGCTTTGCGCCGCAGCCGCCTCCCGGCCTGCCCGGCGCGCGCTGGCTTGGCGGTTTCTGGCTGCTTTTCACGCGGGCGGACGGCGCGGACGCATCGCGGCCCTGAACGGGACTACCGGGCCCTGCCCGCGGACATGCCGTAATTAATCATGAGAATGCTGCCGACAATCAGCGCGCCGCCGGCCAGCTGCATCAGCGTCACGGGCTCGCCCAGGAGCAGTACGCCGCCCAACACGGCGACCAGCGGGTTCAGGTTGACAAACGCAGCGGCCTGCATCGGAGAGAGCGCGCGGATGGCCTGCGCATACCAGAAGAAGCATAGCGCCGAGCAAATCAGCGCCAGAAAGAGCACCGCCATCCAGCCGTCCCAGGCCACCGGCTGCCAGCGCGGCGATTCCAGCAGCGCGGTGGGCAGCAGCGCGATAAGCCCCGCGACGCCCTGCCAGCACGTCAGGTTCAGGCTGGTATAGCGCGTCAGCAGCCGGTCGCTCAGCTCGATATAGACGACCCAGCATACGCTCGCGCCCAGCAGCATCAGATTGCCCAGCAGCACCGACAGGTCAAAGCCGCCGTCCTCGCTGGCCGCGCCGAAGTAGACCACGAAAAATACCCCTGCCAGCGAGACCAGCACGCCCAGCCAGCAAACCGCGCGATACCGCCGCCCGCGCAGCGCGCCCCACAGGATGGACAGCACCGGAATGGCCGCCAGCACCAGCGAAGCGTTGGCCACGGTCGTCCGCATGACGCCCATGTACTCCAGAATAAAGTAAATCGAAATGCCCAGCACGCCTGAAATGATGATGGCCGGCCAGTCCTTCCGCTGCGGAAGGGTCAGCTTGCCTTCCTTGACGCGCAGCACCGGCAGCATCACCAGGCATACCAGCACATACCGAACAAACGCCAGCGTGAACTCGCCGAATCCGCGCTGCATGGCGTATTTGGAGGCGATGAAGGAAAGGCCCCACATCGTGGAGACAAACGTAATCTTCGCATACGCCTCCGCGCGGGACAGCACGCGTCCGCCGCCGTTCACAGGATGAACTGGCGCAGGTCGCGCTGCGTTGCCTCCGCGCCCAGGTGCGCCCGGACATAATCTCCGTTAATCGACAGCGTAAAGGGCGGCATGCTCCCGTCCGCGTTGAAGGAAATATCGTCCAGGAGACGCTCAAAAATGCTGACCAGACGCCTTGCGCCGATATCCTCGCCGTTCTCGTTGGCCGTCCACGCGGCCTCGGCCAGCGCGTCCAGCGCCGTGTCGTCAAAGGTCAGGCGCACATGGTCCACCTCCAGCAGCGCGGCGTACTGGCGGGTCAGCGCGTTTTCCGGCTGGGTCAGGATAAGGCGGAAATCCTCCCGGGAGAGGGATTTGAGCGTGACGCGCACCGGGAAGCGGCCCTGGAGCTCGGGAATCAGGTCGGTCACCTTTGCCACATGAAAAGCGCCGGCGGCGATAAAGAGGATGAAGTCCGTGCGCACGGGGCCGTACTTGGTGTTGACCGTAGACCCCTCCACAATGGGCAGAATGTCGCGCTGCACGCCTTCCCGGCTGACGTCCGGGCCATGGCCGCCGCTGGAACGGCCGGCGATTTTATCGATTTCGTCGATAAAGACGATGCCGTCCTGCTCCGCGCGCTGCAGCGCTTCTTCGGTAACGGCGTCCATATCGATGAGCTTGCTTTCCTCCTCGGCGACCAGCAGGCGGCGCGCTTCGGAAATCTTCACCCGCCGCATTTTGGTCTTTTTCGGCAGCATGCCGCCCATCATGTCCCCGATGTTGACGCTGGCGCCGTTGATTTCCACGGGCGCGGGCGTATCCGCGACTTCGATTTCAATCTCCTGCTCTTCCAGCTCCCCGCGCATGAGCTTCTGGCGCAGGTCTTCCCGGCGCAGCGAGAGCTTTTCGCGCTCCTCGGGCGGCACGTCCGGCTCCTTGGGCTTGTTGCCCAGCAGGACGTCGATGGGGTTTGTCCGGTGCTTGGGCGGATTGGTCATCAGCGACAGAATGCGTTCCTCGGCCAGCACCGTGGCGCGCGCTTTGACGCGCTCGGCGTGCTGCTCCTTGACCATGCGGATGGCGGCCTCGGCCAAATCGCGGATGATGGATTCCACATCCCGGCCCACATAGCCGACCTCGGTGAATTTCGTCGCCTCCACCTTGACAAACGGCGCGTCCACCAGCTTGGCCAGCCGGCGGGCGATTTCGGTCTTGCCCACGCCGGTAGGCCCGACCATCAGGATGTTTTTCGGCGCGATTTCCTCGCGCAGCTCGGGCGGGAGCTGGGCGCGCCGGTAGCGGTTGCGAAGCGCGATGGCCACGGCTCTTTTGGCCTCGTCCTGGCCGACGATGAAGCGGTTGAGCTCGCGCACGATTTCTTTGGGGGTAAGCTGCGGCATCTTAAATATCCTCCACGGTAATATGGTCGTTGGTGTAAACGCAGATGGAAGACGCCACGCGCAGCGCTTCTTCGGCGATGGCGTGGGCGGAAAGCTCGGTATGGCGGACCAGCGCGCGGGCTGCGGCCAGCGCGTAGTTGCCGCCCGAGCCGATGGCGCACACGCCGTCGTCGGATTCAATGACTTCGCCCGTTCCGGAAACGATGAGCATGCTCTCGGCATCGGCCACAATCATCATCGCTTCCAGGCGGCGCATGGCCTTGTCGCTGCGCCATTCCTGCGCCAGCTCCACCGCCGCGCGCTGGAGGTTGTAGGCGTATTGTTCCATTTTTTCCTCAAAGCGTTCGCTGAGCGAGAAGGCGTCGGCCACCGAGCCGGCAAATCCCATGACGGCCCGCCCGCCGCAGATGCGGCGTACCTTGACCGCGCCGCCCTTGAAAATGGTGCTCTCTCCCATGGTCACCTGCCCGTCGCCGGCGATGGCGCTACGCCCGTTCCGGCGCACGCCGCATATGGTAGTCCCCTTCAGCTGTGTCATGCCATCACTCCTTCGCGTAGGTTCAATGCGTCCAGGGCATCCAGCGCGCGGGCCGAAACGGCCTCGTAGCGCTTTGCCTTATCGCGGATTTTTTCCTGCAAGCCGTCTATCAGCCCGAAAGAAACGTTCATGGGCTGAAAATCGGGATTGGGCGTGGAGATGTGGCGCGCAAGCGCGCCCAGGGCGGTCAGCGTCGGGAAAACGAGCGGAGGAAGGCCCTTCAGCGCCCGCGCCAGATGTACGCCCGCGCACAGCCCGCTCGCCGCCGACTCCACATATCCTTCCACGCCGGTGATCTGCCCGGCGAAAAACAATCCTTCGCAGCCGATGACCTCATACCGCGCCGAAAGCACGCCGGGCGAGGCAAGGAAGGTGTTGCGGTGCATGACGCCATAGCGCGCAAACTCCGCATGCTCCAGCCCGGGAATCAGGCCGAAGACACGCCGCTGCGCCGGGAACGTCAGCCGCGTCTGGAAGCCCACCAGGTTATACAGCGTGCCCGCCGCATTGTCCTGCCGCAGCTGCGCCACGGCGAACGGGCGGCGGCCGGTCTGCGGGTCGCGAAGGCCCACGGGCTTTAGCGGCCCGTAGGCCAGCGACAGCCGCCCCCTGCGCGCCATGCTTTCCACGGGCATGCATCCCTCGAATACCGCCCGCTCCTCAAAGCCGTGGATGGGCGCGGTTTCCGCGCTCACCAGCGCTTCGTAAAAGGCATCGTATTCCGCCTCGGTCATCGGGCAGTTGAGATAATCGTCGCCCCGGCCGTAGCGCGACGCGCGAAAGACGCGCGCCATGTCCACGGATTCCAGCGTGACAATGGGCGCCGCCGCGTCATAGAAGTTCAGCGTTTGGAAGCGGTCCCGGATGGCTTCGGCCAGCTTCCCGGCCGTCAGCGGGCCGGTGGCGACAATGGCGGGCGGCTCGGGAAGGCCGTCCGCCTCCCGGCAAACGACCTCAATGAGCGGATGCTGCCGGACGGCCTGCGTAATCAGGCCGGAGAACCGGTCCCTGTCCACGGCGAGCGCGCCGCCCGCAGGCACGCGCGACGCATCGGCGGCCGCCAGGATGAGGGAGCCGGAACGGCGCATCTCCTCCTTCAGAAGGCCCGACGCATTGGTCAGCCGGTCGGAGCGCAGAGAATTGGAGCATACCAGCTCGGCAAAGCCGTCCGCGTGATGGGCCGGCGTTTTCCCGTCGGGTTTCATATCCACCAGGCGCACCGGCACGCCGCGCAGGGCCAACTGCCATGCCGCTTCACAGCCCGCCAGGCCCGCGCCCAGCACCGTCGCCCGCGTCACTGCTCGTTCTCCTCCGGGGCTTCCGCGCGATACCGGCAGCTTTCGTTGCTGCACAGATACCAGCGCCCCCGGCGGTTTTCCTTGAGGGTCATATGGCTGCCGCACCGCGGGCAGGCTTCCCGGACGGGCCTGTCCCAGGAGACGAAGTCGCAGTCCGGATAGCGTTTGCAGCCGTAGAACTTGCGCCCCTTGCGCGACGTTTTTTCCAGCAGCGGCGCGCCGCACTTGGGGCAGGGCGCGTCGATTTCAATCTGGATGGCCTTGGTGCCCCGGCACTCGGGAAACCGCGAGCAGGCCAGAAACCGGCCGAAGCGGCCCATTTTGTATACCATCGGCGCGCCGCACAGCTCGCACACCTCGTCGGACACCTCGTCGGCCACCTTGACCTTCTCGATGTTCTGTTCCGCCTTTTCCAGGGACTGTTCAAACGGGCCGTAAAACTCCCGGATGACTTCGCGCCAGGGCAGGGCGTCCTCTTCCACGGCGTCCAGCTTGTCCTCAACGCCGGCGGTGAACTGCACGTCGACGATGTCCGAGAAGTTTTCGCGCATCATCTGCGTGACCATGCGCCCCAACGTCGTCGCATAGAGCCTGCGCTGCTCGCGGCTGACGTAGCCGCGGCTGATGATGGTGGAAATGGTCGGCGCGTAGGTGCTCGGCCGGCCGATGCCCCGTTCCTCCAGCGCTTTGACCAGCGAGGCTTCCGTGTAGCGGGGCGGGGGCTGGGTGAAGTGCTGCTCGCTCTGGACGTCGAGCACCCGCGCCACATCGCCTTCCTGCAGGTTGGGCAGCGTGGTCTCCGCACTCTCCACTTCTTCGTCCGTCCCTTCCTCGTACACCGAGGTAAAGCCGGAGAACTTCTTGTGCTCCCCGTAAAAGCGCAGCGTCATGTCTCCGCCGGAAAGCTCGGCGGTGAGCGTGTCATACAGCGCCGGCGCCATCTGGCTGGCGATAAAACGCAGGTATATGAGGCGGTACAGGTTGTACTGGTCGCGCGAGAGCGAGGCCTTGATGTCCTCGGGCCTGCGGCGCGCGTCGGTGGGGCGGATGGCCTCATGTGCGTCCTGCGCCCGGGAACGCCCCTTATAAACGGGCGGGGACGGCGGCAGGAAAGCGGGGCCATACCGCTCGGGAATATAGGCCCGCGCCTGGGCGACGGCTTCGTTCGACAGGCGCACGGAGTCGGTACGGATATAGGTAATCAGACCCACGGCGCCCTCGCCCTCGATGTCTACGCCCTCATAGAGCTGCTGGGCAATCTGCATGGTCTTGGCCGTGGTAAAGCGCAGCTTTCGCGCCGCTTCCTGCTGCAAATTCGGCGTGGTAAAGGGGGGCGCGGGGTTCTTGCGCTTTTCCGCGCGCCTGGCCTGGGTGACGGTGAAATCCGTCGCCTTGATTTTCTCCACCGTCTTGCGCGCCATCTCGCCGCCGGCAATGTTTCCGCCGGCAGGCCGGGCGGAAAAACGCTGCCCGCCGCTTTCCAACTGCGCGCTGACCTCCCAGTATTCTTCCGGGATGAACGACTCGATTTCATCCTCGCGGTCGACAATCATGCGCGTCGCCACGCTCTGCACACGGCCGGCGCTCAGGCCCTTTTTTACCTTGGCCCACAGGATGGGGCTTATCTTGTAGCCCACGAGCCTGTCCAGCACACGGCGCGCCTGCTGCGCGTTGATGCGCTTCATGTCCAGGGGGCGCGGATGCTTGACGGCCTCTTTGACGGCCTTGTCGGTAATCTCATGGAATTCCACGCGGCAGGGCGTACTGCCGTCCACGCCGAGAATGTAGGCCAGATGCCAGGAAATGGCCTCCCCTTCGCGGTCCGGGTCGGTGGCCAGCAGGATTTGCGACGCGGCCTTGGCCTCGCGGCGCAGGCGGTCCAGCACTTCGCCCCGTCCCCGGATGGTAATGTATTTCGGCTCGAAATCATGTTCCACATCCACGCCCATCTGCGACTTGGGCAAATCCCGAACATGGCCATTGCAGGCCTCCACTTTGTAGCCGCGCCCCAGGAACTTTCCGATGGTGCGCGCCTTGGCGGGGGACTCAACGATTACGAGCTTGCGCTTTGCTGCTGCCAATGGTGTATCCTCCTACGATGTTAAACGATTCGTTCGACCCTGCGGCCTGGTAACTGCCTTATTATTCCCCGTATCTCCATGCTTGTCAATAGACAATTCAAATCTGCCGGTTTTATCCGGAGCGCGTCGACCAGCTGGTCCACGCTTTCCGAACCGCCCGCCAGGGCGTTGTACACCTGCTGTTCCGCCGCCGTCAGCTGCAGCGGCTCGTCCGACGGCCTCCGACCGTCGATTTCGAGCCGGTCCCAGCCCAGGTCTTCCAGAATCTCCTTCGCGCTGGCGACCAGGCGCGCGCCGTCGCGTATCAGAGCGTGCGGCGAGGAGGACAGCACGCTGTCCGCCTGCCCCGGCAGCGCCATGACGTCGCGGCTCTGGTCGATGGCATGGCGCACCGTGCTCATCGCGCCGGAGTGGCGGGCCGCTTCTACCAGCAGCACCGCCCGGCTCATGCCGCTGATGATGCGGTTGCGGGCGGGAAAATTGTGCGCAAGCGGCGGCGTGCCCGGCGGCTCTTCCGTGACGATGCTGCCGCCGTTGGCGAGGATTTCCTCGTAGAGAGTCCGGTTTTCCGGCGGATATACCACGTCTATCCCGCAGCCGAGCACCGCTACGGTCCGCGCCCTGGCGTCCACCGCGCCCCGGTGGGCGGCGCTGTCGATGCCGCGCGCCAGGCCGGAAACCACCGTCACCCCTGCCTCCGAAAGCTCCCGCGCGATGCGCCGGGTCATGCGCGTGCCGTACGCGCTGCAGTTGCGCGCGCCCACAATGGCGAACATGCACGGGTCGTCCAGCGCGGCGCGGCCGCGGACATAGAGCGTAGGCGGGGGATCGGCGATGGTCAGCAGGTCCTGCGGATAGGTTTCATCCTCGCGCGTAACCGCCACCGCGCCGCATTGCTCCAGGGAGGCAAACAACGCCTCCAGATAGCGTGCCTGGCGCGCCTGCTCCAGCGCGCGATAGACGCGCGGGCCGACCATCTCGCGAATGTACGGCCCCATTTCCTCCCATACGCGCTGCGGCGGCCCCAGGCGCTCGAGCAGCGCGTCAAAATGGCGGACATCCAGCTCCTTGATGCTGGACAGCCATATCCAATACTGCTGAGACTGGCTGTATTCCATGCTACGCCTCCGTTTCCATCGCGCGGTATTGCAGCGCTTCGGCAATGTGGCGCGCCTCGACGCGCTCTGCGCCGTCCAAATCGGCAATGGTGCGCGCGACCTTGCGCACGCGATCGCGCCCGCGCATCGACAGCCCCCAGCGCCGCATGGCGCCGGCCAGCAGCGCGCGCCCGGCCGCGTCCGGCTCTGCCCAGCGCCGCAGCTGCGAGGCGCTCAGCTGCGCGTTTGCATAAATCCCCTCGCGCGCGTATCGCCGCTGCTGCAGCATGCGGGCGGCGTTGACCCGGGCGCGCACCTGCGCGGAGGTTTCCCGGTTTCCCTGCTCGATTTCTTCCGGCGCCACCTCGCCCACCTCCACGCGCAGGTCAATCCGGTCCAGCAGCGGCCCGGATACGCGCCCCTGATAGCGTGCCACCGCCTGCGGCGTGCATCGGCAGGCCCTGGAGCGCGAGCCCAGGTATCCGCAGGGGCAGGGGTTCATGGAGGCGACGAGCATGGCCCGCGCCGGGTATTCCGAACGCGCGCCCGCGCGCGCAATGACGACCTTTCCGTCCTCCAGTGGCTGGCGCAGGCCGTCCAGGACGTTGCGGGGAAATTCCGGCAGCTCGTCCAGAAACAATACGCCGCCGGTGGCCAGCGTCACCTCGCCCGGATGCGCGTCCTTGCCGCCGCCTACCAGCGCGGCCAGGGAGGCGCTGTGATGCGGCGCGCGGAACGGACGCTGGGTCAGAAGGCCCGCGCCGGGCGGCAGGATGCCTGCGGCGCTGTGGATGCGCGTCACTTCCAGGGATTCCGCAAAGGTCATGTCCGGCAGAAGCGAGGGCAGGCAGCGCGCCAGCATGGTCTTGCCCGTCCCCGGAGGCCCCACCATCAGCAGCGAGTGTCCGCCCGCCGCGGCAATTTCCAGGGCGCGCTTGGCCATGTGCTGCCCGGCCACCAGGCACAGATCGTCCTTGCCCGTCTGCGAGGCCACCGCCTCCGCATAGCGCTGCTGCGGCTGCGGGGCGATGGGCGCTTCGCCGCGCAAATGCCTCGCGACTTCGGCCAACGACGCCGCAGGGTATACGGTCAATCCCTCCACGCAGGAAACCTCGGGCGCGCTTTGCTGCGGCAGCAGCAGGCGCGTATAGCCGGCCTTCCCCGCGGAAAGCGCCACGGGCAGCGCCCCTCGCACGGCCGCGAGCTCGCCGCCCATGGACAGCTCGCCCAGAAAGACAATGCCCTCCGTGGCGGCGGGGGACAGCTGCCCGGAAGCGCAGAGGATGGCCAGCGCGATGGGCAAATCAAATACGGGGCCGGTCTTTTTCGTGCCCGCGGGCGCGAGGTTGAGCACGACGCGCGTGAAGGGCATGGTAAAGCCGCTGTTGGCGAGCGCCGCGCGCACCCGCTCGCGCGATTCCTTTACCGCCGCGTCCGGCAGGCCCACGATTTCAAACAGCGGCATGCCGCCGGATACGTTGGCTTCCACGGACACGAGATAGCCGTCGATGCCGTCAAGCGCGTAGGAGAGCACGCGGGCAAGCATGGGCAGCGCCCCTTTCGTCAAAGCGTATCAATAGTACAGCCAGCCCCGGTACTGCCAGCCGGGCAGATAGAGGTTGGAAAACCAGTTCATCGCGTCGGCCCATGCGCGCGGGATTTCCGTTCCCGTGCCGATGGGGTAAAAACCTATAAACAGCAGCACCGTCACCGCCATGTATCCTATCCAGACCGGCAGCGCGCGCTTGCCCAGCCGCGCGTCCACGCGCTGGGCGGCATAGACGATGGAGAGCATGACGAACGGCAGGCTGCCGAAATAATGATAGATGAACATGGAGCGCGGCACCAGCACCCAGGGAAGAAACTGCGCCAGGAAAGCCAGCAGCAGCATCGCCGGGCGGTGGTCGCGCACCGCCTCGCCGCGGACGTGCGGCCGCAGCCAGCGCCACAGCAGGTACAGCATGGTTGCAAAGCCCGTCCACCAGACGGCCGGATTGCCCATGCACATGATGGTCGCCACGTTCCCCTCGCCGACGAACGGGCTGCCGTTGTAGTAATACATGGGCTTGAGCATGAGCGGCCATTCATACCAGGGCGACTGGAACGCGTGGTTGTCGGCCAGCGTGGCATGGTAGTTGAACATGTTGACCTGGGTGTTCCAGAACCGCTCCCAGGTCAGCCCGCCTTCGTAGGCGAAATGGGGAATGTAGCTGAAGTAATAGATGGCGAAGGGGATGGCCAGGAAGCATACCACGCACACCGCCAGCGTGCCGAGCAGCAGCTTCGGATAATCCCGTACCTTTTGCGCCGCCTCGCCGCCCGCGTTGCGACAGGCCGTCCATTGCAGCAAATGCCGCGCCATCGACCAGAAAAACAGCACCGCCAGCCCTACGCCCGCATACATGCAAATCCATTTGCTCGCGCAGCCAAGCCCCATGAAAACGCCGGACAGCGCCAGCGGCACCCACGCGCGCCAGCGGTCGCGGAACAGGTTCATCTGCAGGAAGCGGAACATGCACAGATACATCAGCAGGATGAACAGCACCGCATAGCTGTCGATGGTGGCAATCCGCGTCTGCGTCAGATGCATCATGTCAAACGCCATCACAAACGCGGTCAGGAAGGCATAGCGCGTCTTGCGGAAGAAGAGCTTGCCCAGCAGGTACATCGCGGGCACCATCAGCACGCCCATCAGCGTGCCGAAGAACCGCCAGCCAAACGGCGTCATGCCAAAGAGCTCAATGCCCCACATGATGAAGATTTTGCCGAGCGGCGGATGCGTCCACTCGTAGGTCAAAAGGCCGTTGGCATGCTCATAGCCCGTGCGCGCGTGATAGATTTCGTCAAAATAGGTGCCGTTGTAGTAGCTCGGCTCGCTCACGACGGTATCCTGCTCGTCCACGAGCGCCTCGGGCGTATAGGACGAGCCTTCGCGCGCGCCCGTCCACTGGGAAACCAGGGCGGGAATGACTTCGCCCTGCGCGTCCAGGAAGCCAAGCTCCATGAGCATATAGCCCGGATAATTCACCCGCAGGCGCACATAGCGCGCGCTGTAGGTGCCGGGCGTGTCCAGCCAGGAAAGGAACGCGCCGGTCGTGGTGTCATAATGCGCGGTGGGGTAATACTTCCAGCGGAAGCAGTTGCCTTCCAGCGCCGTATACTCGGGCAGCGGAGACCAGGTGGTTCCGTCGTCGGACAGTTCGACCTGCACGGCAAAATCCGAGCGCAAAACGCCCTGATAGAAAATCAGGGAAAAGTCCCGGGTTTCTCCCAGGTCGAAAGTGATTTGCTCGTCCGTGCCCGTGCTTATCCAGTAGGTTTGCGGCGCGCTGGTAGAGCCCAGGCCGATATAGGCGATGGCCGTGTATACCAGCGTCAGCGAGAGCATGACCGCCCAATCCCTTTTGCGCATGCGGGGCAGCGGCGGGGTCTGGCAAAGAACCTCGTCGACACGGGCCTGCGCACGGGCTGCGGCATGTTCCCCGGCCGAGGGCGCGGGAAGCTCGCATGTGCGGCGGTCCACCGCCGTCCATATGGCCAGCGCGAGCAAAAGCAGGTTGCATACCGCCAGCACGCAGCCGGGAACGCCGAAGCCCAGCGCCAGATGCGTATCGCGCAGCACCAGCGCGCAGTTGACGAAAAACGTCATCGAAAAGCCCGCAAAGAGCACCAGCAGCCGTGCGTCGCGGCGGCGCAGAAAGGCGACCAGCCAGAGCGCCAGCGCCGGGTACAGATAGCGCTCGTGCATTTTGACGCCCAGCAGATACAGCGCCGTGTACAGCAGCGCTCCGCACAGCGGCAACGCTTCGGGCGCGTCGCGCCGCGTCCAGTACAGCACCAGCACGCCCGCCACGCACAGCACCATCATTACCGTGCCGAACGTGCCGTAGGAAATGCCCAGGAACGACGCCTCCAGCCCGACCCAGTTGGCGCCCAGCAGATAATAGAGATTGGCGGTATTGAGCGTGGCGTAGGGGTAAGACGAAAGCGTCTCCAGGATTTTTTCAAACGTCCATGTGACCGGCTTGCCCCAGACAAAGGGCAGCAGCAAAAGAACCATGCCGGCCACTGCGATGCCCAGGCCCTGCGCGGCGTGCGCTATTATCTTGCGGCGCGCGGACGGCGTTTTCTCCCGCAGAATATCCGCCGCCAGCGCCGCCACGCCGACGGGCGCGGCAAGGAGCGCCTGCGGCTTGCACAGGAAGGTCAGCGCAAAGACGGGCAGCGCCGCGCGCCAGTTTTTGCGCTGCACCAGCGCGACCGTCGCCACAAGCCCCAGCGCCAGCAGGCTGTCCACCTGTCCCCAGACCGCGCTGTCGATGAGCACGGCCGGGCTGAACGCATACAGCGCGGCAACGAGCAGCGCGCCCATGGCCTGCAGCGGCTTTTGCGCCATGCGCCACAGCAGCACGACAATGCCCAGGTCCGCGAGCATCGGCATCAGCTTAACCAGCACGCGCGCCGTCGCATTCATCTCCACAACGCCCAGCAGGTTCATCAACCCGCCTATTGGCCACAAAAGATACAAATATCCGGGCAGGTAGTCGCAGAAATAATCGTCGGCGTAGAATTCGCCGGGCCCTACGGCGGCCATGCGCTGGGCCCAGGCGTAGAAACACTGCATGTCCGTTGCATACCCGGCCTGCGTCGCCATCAGATACAGGCGCAGCGCGGCGGCGACGGCCAGCAGCCCCGCCAGGGCCGCCCGCGGCCAGGGAAGACGGGCGCGGCGGGCAAAATACAGCACCGCCAGCACGGCCAGAAACCCGCCGATACCCGCCAGCAGCCCCAGGGAACTGCTGTCCGTGTCGGCGTCGGAGACGGTCTGCTGGCCTGCGTAGCGGGTATAATCCGTAAGCTGTATGACGGCGGCATCCTCCGGCACCGCGTCCACGGGCGTCAGCGCGATATCGTCGAACCAGGCCTTGCCGATGTTGTCGGCGCTGTAACCGCCCAACCGCACGGCGATGGACAGCTGCTCCTGGCCCTCCGCCGTGCGGATATAGCATTCCACATAGCGCCACTGCCCCTGCGTATCGTAGACCATGGGAAAGGATTCGTAAGAGCTGAGCACGGAAATGTTGGCGCCCGCGCCATCCGGGCCGACGCTGTCCACCTTGATATAGCCGCTGAGGCGGTAGACGGTTTCCGGCAGCACTTCCGCGCTCTGCACGAAACGGGCGTCGTTGGACACCACGTTTTCCACCAGCACGCACCAGTCGCTCTCGCGGCCCGGGGCGGCAAGCTCCAGATACGAAGCGCCCGTGTCGAACAGCCACATATCCTGTTCCCAACCCAGCGGCCAGCCGTCGTGCGTCTGCTCAAATCCGGGGTTGATGAGCAGGTTGTCCTCGGCTCTTGCGCAGGGCGCCAGCAGCAGAATACCGCAAAACAGGCACAGCAGAATCCGGCGCATCCTTTTCCTCCTTTAAGCCGTTGGTCGGCGTTGTATCTATTTGACGGCGGCGGAGCCCTTATGCTTCCATTTTAAGGGTGTTATCCGCGAAAGTCAAACGCGCCGCGCAGCAGGGCGGGCCCTTGGGGCGTGATTTCCACAATATCAAAGCGCACCGGGCAGTCCTGCAGCTGATAGGTCTGCAGGAAGCGCAGCGCGGCATGGCAAATCCGGCGCTGCTTTTCGGCCGTGACGCGCTCGCGCGGCGCGCCGTGCGCAAGGGAGCTGAGCGACTTGACCTCCACAAAGACATAGGTCTCCCCGTCCTTTGCGATGATATCCACCTCCGCGCCGCGCACGGTGTAGTTGCGGCGCAGTATCCGATATCCGCGGCCGGCCAGAAATACGGCGGCCCTGCTCTCCGCGTCGCGCCCTGACTGGACAGACATGCCGGCACCTCCTTGTAAGAGGTTTTAGAGAAAGTTGCGTATAAACAGCTTCCGGTGCTCGGGGCAGGGGCCGTGCGCGCGCAGCGCCGCAACGTGCGCCGCCGTGCCGTATCCCTTGTGGCGTGCAAAACCGTAGGCGGGATAGCGCGCGTCCAGGTCCTGCATCATCCGGTCGCGCGTTACCTTGGCCAGAATGGAAGCGGCCGCAATGGAATAGCACAGCGCGTCGCCGTGGATGACGCTGCGCTGCCGGCCCGGCAGCCTGACGCCCTCCATGGCGTCGAGCAGAAACAGGCTGCACGGCGCGCCCCCGGCCGCGCGTTCCATGGCCAGGCGCGTGGCCTCCAGAATGTTCAGCCGGTCGATTTCCTCTACGCTGGCCACGCCGGTGCCGGCAAAGACGGCCGTTTCCAGAATCCGCTCGTAAAGCGCCTCGCGCCGCTTCGCGCTCAGCTTCTTGGAGTCGTCCACACCGCACAGCAGCGGTTCGCACGGCATCACCGCGCAGCCTGCGACCACGGGCCCTGCCAGCGGGCCGCGGCCCGCCTCGTCCAGGCCCGCGAACACGATGCCCTGCGCCCAGATTTCGCGGTCCATCGCGGCGAGTTCATCCAGCCGCTCCGCAGCCGTTTTTTTCATGGCGTGCCTCCTGCGTGCGGGCCCTGCTTTTCGGGGAACGCCGCCTCCAGGGTGATGCGGCCGAGCCGGCCGGCGCGGAATTCGTCCAGCACGACCGACGCGGCGCGCGCCACGTCGCATGCGCCCCCGCCCATCAGAAAACCGCGCCCGCGGCATACCGCCTCCAGCAGCGACGGGCCGCGCAGGCCGGCGTCGTCTATCCGGAAGCGGCTCAGGACGGCCTGGGGGCGCGTTGCCAGCAGGGCTTCCAGCAGCGAAACCGCCAGCGCCTCGCTGTCGAGGACTTCGTCGCGGATGGCGCCCAGCCAGGCCAGCCGCTGCGCAGCCAGCGCATCGTCCAGCCGCGGCCAGAGCAGGCCGGGCGTGTCCAGCAGTTCCAGATAGGGAGAGACGCGCACCCAGCGGTTGGCGCGCGTGACGCCGGGCCGGTCGGCGACCTGCGCCACGGGCGTGCCGTTGAGGCGGTTGATAAACGTGGATTTTCCCACGTTCGGAACGCCCACGACCATGGCGCGCACGGTTTTGCGCACGCCGCGCGCCGCCTGGCGCGCAACCTTGTCGGCGGTCATGGCGTCAATGCGGCGCACGGCCTCCTGCGCCCTGCCGCGCGCGGCGTTGTATGCGAAAGCCGGCTGGCCTTCGGCGGCGAAACGCCGCAGCCAGCCCTGCGTAGCGGCCTCGTCGGCCAAGTCTGCTTTGTTGAGCACCAGCAGGCGGCTCTTGCCCCGGGTAAGCGCCTGCAGGTCGGGGTTGCGGCTGGAGAAGGGCAGACGCGCATCGCACAGCTCGATGACCGCGTCCACGCGCCGGAGCTGCTCCTGCAAGAGCCGTCTGGCGCGCGCCATATGCCCCGGATACCATTGAATCTGCATGGACTCACTCCCTCGATGTCAATGCGACCGCGCTTTGCGCGCGCCCGTGCAAAAGATAAGGGCCGAATACAAGAAAGCCCGCCAGAAGCGGGCTTCCGACCGTCGACAAGTCGACGGTCTTTCGCTGCAAGGCTGTTTCTCAGCCTTGCAGTGAAGGAAACATCATGTTCCTGTGCGCGAAGCGCACGGCCGGAACATGATAGCGGAAGCGGCTTGCAGCCGCTCCTGGCGGCGTACATGCCGCCGCTGCGGATGGCATGGGAAGGGGCTGCCGCCCCTTCCTGCATCCCCGCAGAAGTGTGCCCACTTTGTTGATAAGCAGAAGCCCGCCAAAAGCGGGCTTTGCATGCAAATCGCTCAGCGATCGCGCAGTTCCTTAATCTTGGCAGCCTTGCCGGAACGCTCACGCAGATAATAAAGCTTGGCGCGGCGAACCTTGCCGCGGCGGGTGATTTCAATGCGGTCCACGCGGGGGCTGTGCAACGGGAAGGTGCGCTCCACGCCGATGCCGTAGGAAACACGGCGGACGGTGAACGTTTCGCGGACGCTGCCGTTACGGCGGGCGATAACCGCGCCTTCAAAGGCCTGCAAACGCTCGCGGCTGCCTTCGACAACCTTTACATACACGCGGACCGTATCGCCGACGTTGAAGTTCGGGATGTCGCTGCGGAGCTGCTCGCGCTCCAGGGAGCGGATGATTTCATTCATGGAATGTCCTCCTTTCCTCATAGACGTTCATGCCCGAATGCCGGAGCGATACGGCAGAGGACCGTCCGTTTCATAGTCGCGACCACCATTATAGCACACCATGCCCGCGCGCGCAAGCAGAATTTTCAACCGGGCAGCTTTTTTTCGGCGCGGACCGCGCCTGTCACGGCGCTGCCGGCGCGTCGCAATAGCGGCAGGGCAGCAGCTTGGAATACGGTTCGTCCTCCAGCTCCTCATATCGGAAGGACTTCATGTATTCGCCGTATTTGTCCAGGTTAATCTCGGAGCAGTCGCGGCGGGAATGGTAGTATTCGCCGCCCTGCGAGTTATACCACAGCTCCAGGTTTGGGTCGGTCGTCGGCTCCGGCGTGAAGGCAGTGCTCACGGTGGTATCCCCCGCTGCGGTCGGCGGCTCGGTAGCCGTCACCTGTATGCCGTTGCGCATGGAGTCCGGATCCACATACCACGAACCGTCCACGCTGAACAGCAGCGCGTTGTACTGCTGGGTAATCTGTTCGCGCGTGCCGGTATTGCGCGTGGTATTGGCAATGACGGTGAAAGAGGCCGAATCGGAGACGGTCGCCGACTCGCCGGTGATGGTCCAGCTGTTGAGCTTAAAGGAGGTATACGCCCAGAACAGCTGCTGCCGCGGGGATTCCACCGCGGTGCGCCAGGAGGGCAGGGTATACTCGACCATCTCCTCCCAGCTTTCGTTCTGCCACATCTGCATGTAGGTGTTGAGCACCTGCTGCGCGGCCTGATAGTTGGCGTTGAGCGGCGCGGAGGTAATGCCGCCGGCGGACACTTCCGTGCCGACGCCCAATACGGCCGATGCGTTGGGGTCGGTCTCCGTGCCGCTGTCGCTCGCCAGGACAATCGGTGCGGTTACGCCGGGCGTAGGCGTGAGATTGAGCCCCACGAACGCCGGCCCGCTGCCTGCGGACTGACCGGTCGTCTGCTCGGTGGCAGTCTGCGCCGCGGACGAAATGGTGCCGTCGCCATAGTACGGGAAGTCGCCCTCATCGGGGGAGAGATCCACCACGGCAATCAGTGCGACGACCACCAGCACCAGCAGCACGCCGCTCATGAACGCGCGCCCGCGCGGGGCAAAGCAGTTCAGCGCCCACATGGCGATGAGCACCAGCAGCGTTACGGCGATAAAAACCCAAAGAAAAGCCTGGATAAACACGCCCAGCAGCCCGCAAAGCGGCGCGATGATAAAAAGCATCGACAAAATGACCGTATCGCCCACCGGCCGGCCGGAGCGCCTGGGCGCAGGCCGTTGCGGCGGACGAGGGTTTCTCTGCCCTGCCGGGCGCGGAGAAGGCGCGTTTCTGCCCGATGATGAAGAATTTGCGCCGCCATACCCCGGCGTGTATGTATACTGATTGCGGCTAGGCATAGTCCACCCCACTTGACATCAACAGTACGGACAGTGTAACGCAAAACTGCGCAAAGCGCAACCTCTGCCAAAGGATTGCCTACCTCATAATACGAAAAAAGGCACAAAAACCATCCCGAAGCCGGCGGGACGGTTTATGCCGCGCAGCGAACGGCTACGCTACGACCACGACCTGCACGCCCGGCAGGCGCGCCCGCAGCGTGCCCGCAACATCGTAGCTCGAGCGCGAGCCTGCGGCGCCGATGACGAGCGTCTCAATGGCGTTGCGCTGTGCAAAGTCGACAATGGTATCAATCACGTCGTCCGAGCGGAGCATATCCATCTCCGCCCCGTATTCGCGCGAAATGCGAAACAGGTATTCCAACGCTTCGCTCTCGCTGCTGCCCCCAAGAAGCGCCTCTCCGCTGCGGGCCACATGCACCACGCTCAGCCCCGCGCCGCCGGCCAGCGAAGCGCCCGCCCGGATGAGCCGTTCGCAGGTCTTCTGCACCGTCACGCAGACCATGGTTTTTTTCGGAGCATTTGGCATAGACGCGTCGTTTCCTTCCTTGTTATCTTTGATGGGTGCACAGCCATGCAGCCCATGCCCTTTCAGCGTATTCGCGCCCGCGCCCTTTATTGCTTTTGCAGGCCAATGATTTCATTGCCGTGCACCAGAAACAGCACCCGATCCCCCTCGTGCAGCGCGGGCTTGGGCAAACTGGCGTCCCAATACAAAAGCCGGTCGTCCTCGGGGTCGTCGCCCCGGCCGATGTTGACCATCACCGCATAGAAGCCCAGCCCGTTGCGGAACGTGGTCTGCGTATCAAAGCGCGTCAGACGGCCTTCTACGGTTCGGTGCAGGCCCGTGCGGATATCGCGCAGGAACTTGCGGTAATGCAGGTAAGGGGCCACCTTCAGGTCCCAGAAAAAAATAGCAAAACCGCCCCACAAGGCCGAAACGGCGATGGTGAAGACCTGGCTGGGCGTTTCGCGCACGTTGTCCACGTGTGTATTGTCGCGCCAGATCAGCGAAGCGGTGACCAGCGCGACCATCAGTCCCGTTGTGATGGCCAGTATCGCCAGCCGGCGACGAATGGCGCGGTTGTTGCGCTGCGCGTCGGCATCGCCGTGCAGACGGGCAGGAAGTTGGTTCTGCATGCTTTTTTCCTCCGCCCTTATCATACCACATATATGCCCTGGGCGCAAAGGAACCGTGTGGAAATTCACAATTCGTTTACCCTTTGCCGGGAACGGCCGCCTCAAAGCGCAGCGACGCGCCCTGGCGCACGATGACGCCGGTGCTTCCCTGCAGACGTCCTTCCCGGAATGCACGCTCTACCAGCGGCGGCGTCAGCTCCGGGCCGCCGGCCCGCACCAGACAGTTTTTCCAGAGCGTAAACCCGCAGCCCTCGCGCCAGCGGGAGCAGTAAAACGCCTTGCTGTTTTCCAATACCCGGCCCTGGCCGCAGACCGGGCATGCCAGGGACAGGGACGCCGCCTTGCGGGGCGCGCGCCCTTTTTTGCGCCGTTCCTCCTGCGCAAAGACGACGTCCTGCGGGGCGTTTTGCGCGCTTTCCACCAGGAAAGCGGCCAGACGGCGGATGCCCTCCAGGAAGCGCGCAGGGTCGCCCGCGCCCGCCGCGATGGCGGACAGCGCCTTTTCCCACCGGCCTGTCGTCTCGGGCGAGGCAATCTGCGCGGGCACCACGGACAACAGCAGGACGCCCTTATCCGTCGCCTCGATGGCGCGCCCCTTGCGCCGGGCATACCCTACCTGAAACAGGCGCTCGATGATGGCCGCGCGCGTGGCGGGCGTTCCCAGCCCGCTGTCTTTCATGGACTCGCGCAGCGTCTCGTCCTCGATTTCGCGCCCCGCATGCTCCATGGCCGCCAGCAGCGAGGCGTCCGTCATCGGCGCCGGCGGACGGGTTTTCTCCGCCTTTACGCTCACGCCGGCCGTCTGCCGCCTGTCGCCCTGCGCAAGTGGCGGAAGCGCCTTTTCCGGCGCGCCCGCGTGCGACCGCGTGGAAACCTTGGGTTCCCGCTCCGTGACCTTCCATCCTGCCTGGACAATTTCCCGGCCCAGACTTTCGAAGGCTTCGCCCTCGCAGCGGGTGATCACCCGCACCGCGTCGTACCGGTAATCCGGATAGAAGGCGGCCAGAAACCGGCGGACGACCAAATCGAACAGCGCCGCTTCATCCGGCGGCAGCGCGCTCAGGTCCGCCTTGCGGCCGGTGGGCACGATGGCGTGATGGTCCGTCACCTTTTGATTGTCAAAAACGCGCGGCAGAAGCGGCAGAAGCCCCTCCGCGGGCAGGGCGGCGCAAAGCGCGTCGTAGGCATGGGGCAGCGCGCGCAGCGCGGCGGTCGCCTTGGCGCGCATATCGCGCGGCAAAAACCGGCTGTCGGTGCGCGGATAGGTCAGAAGCTTATGGGTCTCGTAAAGCTTTTGCGCGCAGGACAGCGTCTTTTTCGCGGTGAAGCCCAGCAGACGGTTGGCGTCGCGCTGCAGGCTGGTCAGGTCATACAGCAGCGGCGGGCGCTCGACTTTGCGCTCGCGGGTCACCGCTTCCACCGTCGCGGGCTTGTCCCGCGTGCGCCGTGCGATATCGCGGGCCTGCGCCTGGTCATAGACGCGCCTTTCCCCCGTCTCTTCGTTGAGCCACTGGCCGGTATAGTCCCCGAAGTCTGCGGTGACGACCCAATAATCGCGCGGCTGAAACGCTTCGATTTCATGCCGCCGTTTGACCAGAATGGCCAGCGTGGGGGTCTGGACCCGGCCGACGGACAGCAGCGCGCCGTAGCGCAGGGTAAAGGCGCGGCTGGCGTTCATGCCGACCAGCCAGTCCGCCTCCGATCGGCAGCGGGCGCTCTGATACAGGCGGTCGTAGGCCGAACCGGGCTGCAGCGAGTCAAACCCTTCGCGGATGGCCTCGTCGGTCATGCTGGAAATCCACAGCCGGTCAAAGGGCTTATCGCACCCGGCCTGCTGGTACAGGTAACGGAAAATCAGCTCCCCTTCGCGCCCGGCGTCCGTGGCGCAGACCAGGCGCTCGCAGTCGCGGCTGCGCATCAGCGCCTGGACGCGGCGAAACTGGGATCGCGTTTTCGGCAGCACCTTGAGCGGGATGACGTCCGGCAGGATGGGCAGGTCGTCCGCGCGCCAGCGTTTCCAGGCTTCGTTGATTTCCTCGGGGTCGCACAGCGCCACCAGATGGCCGATGGCCCAGGTAACGCGCCACCGGCCGCCGGCCAGGTACCCGTCCTGTCGCTCACGGCAGCCCAGTACGCGCGCGATATCGCGCGCTACAGAGGGTTTTTCGGCAATCACCAGCGTATAGCCCACGTTACGGCCTCCTTTGTACGGCGGTTCGCATGAATGCGGCTTCCTCGTCGGTAATGTCGCGCAGGCCATAGCGCGCCGCGTCGTACACGTCCGCCATGCGCGCGCCTTCCGGGATGCGCGAAAGGGCTTCGCGGGCCGTCTGGGCGTCGGCGATGTCCGGACGCTGCGCGCGCAGTTGCGCGTAGGCCCAGCGCACGCGGCGGCGGTTGTCCATCTGCTCCCAGCGCGGCGGCCGGGTCAGGCGGCGGCGCAGCCGGGCGGCGCGCGCCCGGGCGCTGCGGCGCATCTCTTCCCAGTCCAGGATGCTTTCTTTTTCCACCTGGTTTTCCTCGCTCAGGGCCGCAAAGGTTTCGCGCAGGCGCGCATGCAGACGCCGCAGCCATTGCCGGCAGAGGCCCGCCAGCTTCCAAAGCGCGAAGCACAGGCCCGCCGCGCCCAGCAGAAGCGCCGCCGCGATGCCGATTTTCTCCAGCACGGCCCAAAACGCGGAGGCTTCGCCCGCCTCCGCCGCCATCGGCAGGAATGCTTCGCCGCCGGAGGCCGGCGCGACGGATGCGTCCGCGGCGAACAGGCGGCCCAACCACAGGACGACGGCCAGCAGGCCGCGCCCCATCCAGCCCAGCAGGACCGAAAACGCGTCTTTCACCGCGTTCCAGGTCCCCGCCAACAGCGTAAGCGTCGAAAAACCGAGCGCAAGCAGCAGGTTGCGCAGCCGCAGATAGCGCGCGGGGCCGTCGCCCGCCTGTCCCGTCGCATTTTCCTCAAGCGCCTGCCGGTTGAGCACAAGGGGAAGCGCCGCCACATAGGCGGCCAGCAGAACGGTCAGCACCGGCAGCGCCGCGCGCAGGCCCGCCAGGCGTGCGGCGAGCTGAGAGAGCGCGTGCAGCGCCAGGGCGGCGTACCAGAAGCCGGCGTCCCGCTGCCGCCATGCGGGCAGGGGCGCGGCGCGCAGCGCCTTGTAAAACAGCAGCGCGCAGGGGGCCAGCAACGCCGCCATCGCGGGCCTGTGCAGGGCGTGCGCCCGCAGCGCCAGCAGCAGCGCCAGCAGCGCAAAGCCAGGCAGGGCCACGGCCATACGCCGCCTGCCGCCCCAGAGGGCGGCGGGCAGGGCGGACAGCGCGCACAGCGCGGCCCAGGGCAGGCCGAAGGCGGCCAGGTCCGGCAGCCATCGGGCGGCAATGAGCACCCACAGCGGAGAGAGCCCCAGCGCCATCAGAAGGGATTCGGCCAGCTTGTTCAGCGCGCGCCTCATGCCGCTCCCTCCTCCCGGCTCAGTTTCCACAGCGCCACGGAATTGCCGCGCAGGCGGAGCATGGCCATGCGCCCCCGGATTTCCGGCGTATCATAGGCGGACAGGATGAGGATATCCATCCCCGACAGCGCGCCCAGCTCGTCCAGGAAGGTCGGAAAGCGCCTGGCGCGAAGGATGCGGAGGCGCGCCATCGTCTCCAGAAGCGCTTCCTCGCGGCCGCTGTGCCAGCCCGGCAGCAGCAGGGTGGTTTGCGCATCCTCTTCGCCGGACGGCGCGTTGGCGCCGAAGCCGGCCTCCAGCCCCGCCGACAGCGCGCGGACGCACAGCGTGGCGGCCAGGGAAATCCCGGCCTCCACCCACCCCTGCTCGTATTCCATCAGATGGTTCCACTGTCCTTCGTCGCGCTGCACGTTCAGCAGCACCAGCAGGCGGGGATTGGCGGTGCAATCGTGCGCCTTGACCTGCAGGGCCCCCATCCGCGCGGTGGCCGGCCAGTGCACGTCCCGGCGGGCGTCGCCCGGCTGCCAGGCCCGAATGCTCGCCACCAGGTACGGGTCCGGCGCAATCCAGCGGCGCACCTGCAAATCGCCCTGCCAGCGCGAGGAGGGGCAATCCAGCCGGGAAGCGTCCAGCAGGCGCGGATATACGCTGATGGCCGCCCCGGTGTCCAGCTGACAGGTCTGCGCCGCAAGGCCCAGCAAATCGCCGCAGGTCAGCGCGACCGTGCCGACCTCATAGCGCCCGCGCCGCAGCAGCGTGACCTGCGTGCGCCGCCGCACCTGCGAATACGGGGCGAGGGTATAGACCCGCCGGGAGAACATCTCGTCTCCGCCCAGGTTCTGCTCCTGCGCGCTCTGCTCGGCCGAACCCAGGCGCAGGTGGCGCGACATGCGCGATTCCGCGCGCAGCCAGGGCAGCGGGAGCGGCTTTTCGTTGCGCAGCACCTCCACCAGCTCCACGGTTTCTCCGGCAAACGCGGCCTTGCGGGAAAAACTGCGGGTATAGCGCAGCGCGCGCAGGCCGAAACGGGACAGAAGAAAGGACTGCAAAAGGGCCAGCACGAAAAACGCAGTCAGGAGCCAAAGCGCGCTCACGGCTTCGGCTCCGTCGGCACGGGCACCGCTCGCAGCGCGTCCTCCACCACGCGCCGGGCCGCCTCCGCCTGACCGTACAGCCCGCGCACGATGATGCGGTGCGCCAGCACCGGCACGCTCAGCGTTTTGACATCGTCGGGCGTGACAAAATCGCGCCCGCGCACGCAGGCCAACGCCTGCGACGCGCGCAAAAGGGCGAGCATGCCCCGCGGCGACACGCCCAGCTGCACCTGCTCGAAGGCGCGCGTGCGCTCGCACAGGGCCACGATATAGCCGCGGACGGCGTCGGACACATGCGTTTGCGAGAACGCGGCCTGTGCGGCCAGGACATCCGCCCGCGCGGCGACCGGCGCCAGGTGTTCCAGCGGGTCGTGGCGCAGGAAGCGCTCCAGCATGGCCAGCGATTCGGCGGTAGACGGGTAGCCGGGCGACAGGCGCATCAGGAAGCGGTCCAGCTGCGCTTCGGGCAGGGGAAACGTGCCCTGAATCTCTATGGGGTTTTGTGTGGCGAACACCAGAAACGGCCTTTCCAGCGGCCGTGTGACGCCGCCCTCGGTGACCTGCCGCTCTTCCATGCACTCCAGAAGCGCCGCCTGCGCGCGCGGCGTGGCGCGGTTGATTTCGTCCGCCAGCAGGATGTGCGTGAACACCGGCCCCGGCTCGAACGAAAACGTTCCCTCCCGCATGTTGTACACGCTCATGCCCGTCACGTCCGCAGGAAGCAGGTCGGGCGTGAACTGGATGCGTGCGAAGCGGCAGTCCAGGGACCGGGCCAGCGCCTTGGCCATGACGGTCTTGCCCGTGCCCGGCACATCTTCCAGCAGCACATGGCCGCCGGCCACCAGCGCGCACAGCAGCAGCTCCACGATATCTTCCTTGCCCACGATGACCCGGCTCACGTTTTCGCGAACGCGCCGGGCCAACCCGGAAATATCCGTCATCGCTCTTGGCCCCCCGTCTTGCCTTTGCCCAGAGTATACCATAAAGCGCGCAAAAGGCAAAGCCGGGGGAGAGGGAAGGGGAGCGGCGCGGTCAGGCCATGCGCTCCTGAATAAAGCGGGCCAGCGCATAGGCGTCGGCCTCTATTTCGCGCTGCTCCGGACCTTCTATCATCACGCGCGCCAGCGGTTCCGTCCCGGACAGGCGCACCAGCGTGCGGCCCTTGCCGCTGTATTTGTCGGCCAGCGCCGCGATACGGGCGGCAATTTCCGCGTCCTGTGCAAAGGCTTCGCGCTTGTTTTCGGGCAGGCGCGCGTTGACCGTGGCCTGCGGGAGCGCGCGCATAATCTGCGCCAGCTGCGCCAGCGGCTGCTTGGCCTCGGCCATGATGCACAGCAGCTGAATGGCGGTCATGATGCCGTCGCCGGTGGTATTGTGCTCCAGGAAGATGATGTGCCCGCTCTGCTCTCCGCCCAGGCTGTAGCCCTCGGCAAGCATTTTTTCCAATACATACCGGTCGCCCACCTTCGTGCGCACGCAGGAAATGCCCTTTTCCCGCAGCGCAATCTCCAGCCCCATATTGCTCATGACCGTCGTGACGAGCGTGTCGCGCCGGAGACGGCCCAGGCGGTGCAGGTGCGCCGCGCAGATGGCCATAATCTTATCGCCGTCCACGAGCTGCCCGCGCCCGTCCACGGCGATGAGCCGGTCCGCATCGCCGTCGAAGGCCAGCCCCGCGTCCGCGCCCAGCTCGCACACCAGCTCCTGTAGGCGCACCGGGTGCGTGCTGCCGCAGTTTTCGTTGATGTTGGTGCCGTCCGGCTCGTGGTAAAAGGCGCGCACGGTCGCGCCGAGCGCCTCCAGGGCGCGGGGCGCAATTTGCGAGGCGGCGCCGTTTGCGCAGTCCAGCACCACATGCAGCCCGTCAAGCCGGCAGGAGGCGGTTCCCTTGAGAAATTCGATATACTGCCGCTGCGCGTTAATCTGCCGCACGGGCCGGCCCACCGCAATGCCGGTGGGCAGATTTCCGGCGGGATCGCCGTTGACCAGCGCCTCGATGCGGTCTTCCACCTCGTCGGGGAGCTTGCAGCCGGTTTTGTCAAAGAACTTGATGCCGTTGCACTCCACGCTGTTGTGCGAGGCGGAGATGACGACGCCCGCGTCGGCGTCATACAGGCGGGTCAGATAGGCGATGCCCGGCGTGGGCAGCACGCCCAGCAGCACGGGCCGCGCGCCCTGCGAGCAGATGCCTGCGACCAGGGCCGCTTCCAGCATTTCGCCGGAGATGCGCGTGTCGCGGCCGACCAGAATGGTAGGCCTGTGCACGGAGGAAGCCAGCACCCGCGCGCCCGCCTGGCCCAGGCGGTATGCCGTCTCGCATGTCAGGTCGGCGTTGGCTACACCGCGAACGCCGTCGGTTCCGAATAAACGCCCCATGTACAACCTCCTGTTTTTTCACGCATGATGCACAACTCCCTCCCGAAGCCTGGCCCCGGGAGGGAGCGCGCCCGCCGTCCGACGGTAGTAGTATGCCGGAAAAACGGAAAAAATTTGCGCCTGTCACAGGATGGCAAAAAAATGCAGCAAATGGAAACGCGTGCGGGCAGGCCCGGCTCAGGCCCACCACATCTCCGTCGTCCCCTCGAACATCATCGCTTCCTTCAGGAACGCGATGGCCTTTTGCAGACCTTCGTTGACGGACATCAGGCTGTCCTCGTGCTCAATGGAGATGACGCCGTCATATCCGACGAGGCGCAGGTTGGACATGATGTCGCGCCACAGGGGCAGACCGTGTCCATAGCCCACGGTGCGGAAAATCCAGCTGCGGTGAACCTCGTCGCGATAGGGCTTGGTATCCAGCACCCCGTTGACGGGGCAGTTGACCGAATCCAGCCGGGTATCCTTGGCGTGGAAGTGCATAATGGCGTCGCCCATGGAGCGGATGGCGGCCACCGGGTCAATCCCCTGCCAGAACAGGTGGCTGGGGTCAAGGTTGGCGCCTATGATGGGCCCTACCGCCTCGCGCAGGCGCAGGCAGGTCTCGGGGTTGTAGACGCAGAAGCCCGGATGCATTTCCAGGGCGATTTGCGCCACGCCGTAACCGGCGGCCAGCGCGGCGGTTTTCTGCCAGTAGGGGATGAGCACATCGTTCCACTGATACCGGAGAATGTCGGAAAAGTCGTCCGGCCAGGGACAGGTGACCCAGTTGGGCGTGCGGTCCGCGGCGCAGCCGCCCGGACAGCCCGAGAAGGTCACGATTCGCCGCGCCCCCAGGGCCTCGGCCAGGCGGCAGGCGTCGAGAAAATCGTCGTGGGCCGCCTTGGCCACGGCGGGGTCGGGATGCACGCCGTTGCCATGCACGGACAGCGCCGCCAGCTCCAGGCCGTTATCGGCCAGCGCGGCCTTGAACTCCGCCAGCTTCGCCGGGTCGGCCAGCAGCGCCTTCGGGTCGCAATGGGCCTTTCCGGGGTTGCCGCCGCAGCCGATTTCCACGGCCTGCACGCCGGATTTGGCCAGATATTCGCACGCCTGCCGCAACGGCTGGGCGCCCAGAAGCACGGTGAATACCCCCAGTTTCATCCGAAAAACCTCCTGATTGCAGTCTTATGCGAAGCGAATGCCTTTTTCGGCCTGCTCCTTGTGATACCGCTCCAGCAGCCGCTTGATGCGGTCCAGCGGATTGAGCAGGCTGTGCAGGCTGTGGTCGTGGTTGAGGGTGGCGATGATGTAGGAGATATATTTGGACATGTCCACTTCGATAAACCACGGCGCGTTGCGCGTGGCGGGCGGGAGGTAGTTGAGGTTGGTGCTCAGCACGCGGGCGATGCTGCCCTCTTCATAGGCCCGGTTGAAGGCGTCCAGGCCGTTGGTGAAAAACGAGAAAGTGCCGGCGGCGAAAATGCGCCCCGCCTTGCGCGCCTTGAGCTCGCGCGCCAGGTCCAGGATGGATTCGCCCGTCGAAATGATGTCGTCGGCCACGATGATGTCCTTGCCTTCCACGCTGTCGCCCAGGTATTCATGGGCGACGATGGGGTTGCGGCCGTTGACCACGCGGGTATAGTCGCGGCGCTTGTAAAACAGGCCCATGTCCAGCCCGAGGACGGTGGAGTAGTAGATGTTGCGGCTGATGGCGCCCTCGTCGGGGGAGATAATCATCATGCTGTCTTTGTTGATGTTCAAATCCGGCACGTGTTTGCAAAGGGCCTTAAGCATCTGATAGGTCGGGTGCACCGACTCAAAGCCGGTCAGGGGGATGGCGTTCTGCACGCGGGGATCGTGGGCGTCAAAGGTAATAATGTTGGAAACGCCCATATTGGAAAGCTCCTGAAGCATCAGCGCGCAGTCCATGGATTCGCGGCTGGTGCGACGGTGCTGCCGGCTCTCGTACAGGAAGGGCATGATGACGTTGATGCGCCGCGCCTTTCCGCCGATGGCGGCGATGACGCGCTTGAGGTCCTGATAATGGTCGTCCGGGGACATGGGGACGGTGCGGCCGTACATCTGGTATTCGATTTGGTATGCCGTGACGTCGCAGATGATGTACAGGTCGTACCCGCGCACGCTCTGCTTGAGCATGCCCTTGCCCTCGCCCGTACCGAAACGCGAACAGACGGCGTTGAGCAAAAAGGTTTCCCGTTCATAGCCCGGGAATGTGTACAGTTCCTGGTCGGTATTCTCGCGCGAATCACGCCAGCGCGTCAAATAGTCGTTCACCCGCCGTCCAAGCTCTTCGCAGCCCGGCATGCATATAATGCCCAGCGGCGCTACGGGAACGGTTTCAAACGCATCGTAATACAACCCTTTTTGATGACCATCCATGAAAACATCCGCCCTTTCCAACTGTTTTCGACCTATTATAGCATGATTCCCCCGCAAAGGGCCAGCCCTTTGCGAAACCTTCCTGCGGAATCGACGGGGTTCCATGCAAAACATTTCTCCCTTCCTGTGGTAAGCCTTGACCTGATTTGCTATAATAATACGAGGAGGAAGAAAATGAAGAGAATCATTTTGACCGGCGGCGGCACCGCGGGCCATGTAACGCCCAACCTGGCTATCATCCCCCATTTTCTGAAAGAAGGCTGGGACGTACACTATATCGGCACGCAAAACGGCATCGAGCATACGCTGATAGGCGCGGTGGAAGGCGTGACGTACCATCCGGTGCATTCGGGAAAGCTGCGCAGGTATTTTGACCTGAAGAATTTTACCGACCCCTTCCGCGTGCTGCAGGGCGCGGGGGAGGCGTTTGCCCTGGTGCGCCGGCTGAAGCCGGACGTGCTGTTTTCCAAGGGTGGCTTTGTCTCCGTGCCCGTCGTATACGGCGCCTGGCTCAACCGCGTGCCGGCAGTATTGCATGAAAGCGATATCACGCCCGGGCTGGCCAACCGAATCACCGCGCCCCTGGCCCGAACCGTCTGCACCACGTTCCCGGAAGCCGCGGAGGCGATGGGCGACAAGGCGGTATATACCGGTACGCCCCTGCGGGCGGAGCTGTTCGCGGGCAGGCGCGCGCAGGGGCTTTCGGCGCTGGGCTTTTCCGGGGAAAAGCCGGTGCTGACCATGATGGGGGGCTCTTCCGGGGCGGCGACGGTGAACCGGGTGCTGCGCGAGGCGCTGGATGCGCTGCTGCCGCGCTTTGATATCGCGCATGTGTGCGGGAAGGGCAATCTGGACGCGGCGCTGGAGGGCAGGCCGGGCTACCGGCAAATGGAGTATGTGTCGGAAGGATTGCCGGACTTGCTGGCCGCGACGGACGTGATGCTCTCGCGCGCGGGCGCGAACGCGCTTTCGGAAATCCTGGCCCTGCATATCCCGGCCCTGCTGGTCCCCTACCCGCTCAGCGCGAGCCGGGGCGACCAGGTGCTCAATGCGAAGTCGTTTGCCAAGCGCGGATTTTCTCAGGTGCTGGAGCAGGAAAAGCTGACCGCGGATACGCTGGTGGAAGCCCTGGCGCAGCTTTGGCAGAACAGGGCAGAGTATCGCCGGACCATGGAGGCGGAGCCGCTGCACGACGGCACGGACAGGGTGATTGCCATGATTGAGCAGGCGGCGCAGGAAAAACGAAAATAAAGGACGTCGAAAGACCACTTGGGGGAGGTTTGGAGGGCCGAAGCCCTCCAACTGTCATCCGAACCCGGCGACATGTGCGGCGGGTTCGGAAGCCTTGCGCAGCAAGGTTTCCCTGCACGTTTCCCCGGCCGCTCAGCGTACTGAGCACACTTCTGCGGGGATGCAGGAAGGGGCGGCCAGCCCCTTCCTATCTCATCCGCAGCGGCGGCGTGTACGCCGCGAGGAGCGGCTGCAAGCCGCTTCCGCTATCATGTTCCGCCCGTGCGCTTCGCGCACAGGAACATGATGTTTCCTTCGCTGCAAGGCTGTTTCTCAGCCTTGCAGCGAAAGGCCGTCGACAAACTGAGCCCCCGCTTCTTGCCGAAGCGGGGGCGAATTGTTGGTGCGGT
>NHCFR05603__coassemble_369_pt1 | contig 38466 bp, 34 predicted proteins | sample NHCFR05603__metabat2_high_PE_044 | metagenome-assembled genome bin NHCFR05603
AAAAAAAGACCGTTGACTTGGTTTTGTCAACGGTCTGAAGCCTTGCGCAGCAAGGCTTCCCTGCACGTTTCCCCGGCCGCGCCCCAGGCGCAGGGGAAACGTGTCCTGGCGACAAAGGCCGGCGCAGCCGGCCCTTTTCGACAAGCTGAACGGACGGCACTGCCGTCCGTTTTGCGCGTCTGTCCGGCAGAAAGCGCCTGCGCCTGCGAAAAACACAGTCCCGCGCCGGCCGCCCGAACCGTTCGCCCCAGGACGCGGCGCGTTTTCGACAGCGCGCGGCGAAAAATACGGCTTTGGAAACCCGAAAGGTGGCGTTGAGACATCGCGGGGTTGTATGCTTCCAGGCTGTATGCTATACTTCGCCTCGGAAAAGGAGGAGTAATGCAATGCTGCAAGTGGAGCATGTCACCAAACGATACGGACAGACGCTGGCCAACGACGATGTGAGCGTGCATGTGCAGGAAGGTGAGGTGGCCGTGCTGCTGGGGCCCAACGGCGCGGGCAAATCGACCCTTATCAAGTGCGTGACCGGGCTGCTGCGCTTTTCGGGCGACATCCGCCTTTGCGGCCATGGCAACAAGACCCGGGAGGCCAAGCGGCTGCTGGGCTACATTCCGGAAATGCCGGCCGTGTATGATTTGCTGACGGTGGACGAGCATCTGGAGTTCATCCGCCGCGCCTGGAAGCTGGACGACGGCGCGCGCGCCTGGGGCGAGACGCTGCTGGAGCGCCTGCAGCTGGCGGATAAGCGCAATAAGCTGGGCAAGGAGCTTTCCAAGGGGATGCAGCAGAAGCTCAGCATCTGCTGCGCGCTGCTGCACAAGCCGCGCGTCGCGGTCTTTGACGAGCCGATGGTCGGCCTGGACCCGCACGCCATCAAGGAGCTGAAGGAGCTGTTCGGCGAGATGCGCGCCGACGGCGCGTCCGTACTCATCAGCACGCACATGCTCGACAGCGTGGAAGGCATCTGGGACGCCGCCTACATCATGATGAACGGCCGCATCGCCGCCCGGCAGCGGGGCGGCGCGCGCGACGAGCAGGCGCTGGAGACGCTGTTTTTCCAGATTACGGAAGGGAGGACGGACGCATGAGCGCGCTGGGATATCTGCTGGTTCGCCGGCTGAAAAACCGTCTGCGCGCGCTGGTCAGATCCCCCGGGCAGCTCATCGGCACGCTGCTGCTGGCAGCGGTGCTGATTCTGGTGTTTGTGGCCGGCAACCTGCCGGGCGACGAGCCGGCGGAAACGCTGCGCGACGCGCGCGAGCTGTACGCGCTGGCGCTGGCGCTGTTTCTGGCCATGTTCGTGCTGGGCGCCAATAACGGCCTGAGCCGGGGCGTGAGCCTGTTCAGCATGGCGGATGTGAACATGCTGTTTTCCTCGCCCCTGAGCAGCCGCCGCGTGCTGGTCTACGGGCTGATACAGCAGCTGGGAACTTCGCTCCTGGCCGGGCTGTTTCTGCTGTTCCAGTATGCCTGGCTGCACGATGTGTACGGCGTGGGCGGGCTGTTTATGGCGGTGCTGCTGGTGGCGTATGCGATGGTCATCTTCTGCGCGCAGCTGACGGCCATGGCGGGCTATATCTTCTGCGCCGGCCATCCCCGCCGCCGGACGGCGCTGCGGGCGATACTGTTTGGGCTGACCGCGGCCTGCGCGCTGTATGTGGCGGTGCGGGCATATCTGGGCGAGAACGTGCTGACCGCGGCGGTGGCGGCGGCCAACGGATGGCCGGTGGCGCTGTTCCCGGTGGCCGGATGGATGCAGACGCTGCTGGCAGGCGCGGGCGGAGGCGACTGGCTGCTGTGCGGCGGCATGCTGCTGCTGACGGCGGGGTATTGCCTGCTGCTGGCCCGCCTGATTGCGATTTCGCGCGAGGACTATTATGAGGACGTCCTCCAGGCTGCGGAAACGGCCTATTCCGCCGTGACCGCCGCGCGCGAAGGCAAGGCGACGGAGGTGCTGCCTTCGCAGGTCAAGGTGGGGAAAACCGGCCTCGGCGGCGGCGAGGGCGCCAGCGCGCTGTACTATAAGCATCGGCTGGAAACCCGCCGCGCCCGCCGCTTCGTGCTGGACACGATGGGCCTGGTCATGCTGGCGACTTCGTTCGGCTTTGCGGTGTTCACGCGCGAAAGCCTGCTGGCGGTGTTCATGTTTGCCACCTACATGCAGTTCTTTTCCACGGCCATGGGCCGCTGGACGCGCGAAATGCTGCTTCCCTATGTATACCTGATGCCGGAAAGCCCGTTTCGCAAGCTGCTGTGGTGCCTGCGGGAAACGGCGGACCGGATTGTGCTGGACGCGCTGCTCCTGACGGTGGCGCTGACGCCGCTGATGGGGCTGTCGCTGGTCGAAGCCGTCGCGTTTTTCGTGGCGCGCGTCAGCTTCGGCGGGTTCTTTACCGCCGTCATGCTGCTGACCGAGCGCCTCTTCGGAGGACTGCACGTAAAGTGGCTGGTGTTCCTGCTGATGGTTCTGCTGCTGGTGTTCCTGCTGATTCCGGGCATTGCGCTGACGGTCGTGGCGAACGTGTACGCGCCGGGCTTCCTGACAGAAGACCTGCGCATGCTGCTCATCCCCGCCCTGTGCAACGTACCCATCGCGCTGGCGGCGGTGTTTGCCAGCCGGAACATCCTGGACAACGTGGAAATGAATATTCGCTGACGCAGGCAAGCGGGTCTGAGACCCGCTTCAGCGTATCGACAAAGCGGAAACACTTTTGCGGGGATGCAGGAAGGGGCGGCAGGCCCCTTCCTCAGTTTGTCGACAAAGGCCGGCAGTGCCGGCCTTTTCCGCCAGGACACGTTTCCCCGGCCGCGCCCTGCCGTCGCCCGGGAGGTTGCATTTTTCCGAAAAATCCTGTACAATGTCTTATTACCATAACATGGACGGAAACGAGGGAAACCATGACTGCCAGCGCGAAATCTGCCGAACGGAGCCTGCGCCGTTTCTTTGGCACGCAGGACATGACACAGGGCAACCCGATGCGGAATCTGCTGATGTTTTCCATTCCGCTGCTCATCGGAAACCTTGCCCAGCAGCTGTACAGCACCGCGGACTCCATCATCGTCGGCAATTTCGTCGGCGACAACGCGCTGGCTGCGGTGGGCGCCAGCGGGCCGGTCATCAATCTGCTGCTGGTGCTGTTTATGGCCATTTCCACGGGTGTGGGCATCATGGTGTCCCAGTACTTCGGCGCGCGCGACCGCGACGCGCTTTCCCGTTCCATTGGCAACGCGCTGGTGCTGGTGCTGATAACGGGCGTGCTGATGACCGTCGCGGGCGTGGCGCTGTCGCGTCCCATTATGGAGTGGCTGGACACGCCGGTGGAAAACGACGTGCTGGAGATGAGCGTGACATACCTGACCATCATCTTCGCCGGCATCATCGGCCCCGCGATATACAACATGGTGTCAGGCATCCTGCGCGGCATGGGCGATTCGGTCACGCCGCTGATATTCCTGCTGATCGCCTGCGCGCTGAACATCGTGCTGGACTATCTGCTGGTGGCCATTGTGCCCTGGAGCGTGGCGGGCGCGGCGGTCGCGACCATCTTCTCGCAGCTGGTCTCGGCGGTGCTGTGCGTGCTGCGCCTGTTCCGGATGCGCGACGCCATTGATTTGAACCGTCGGACGGTGCGCCTGGACATGCCTTTGACGCGCCGGCTGCTGAAGCTGGGCCTGCCCGCCGGCATCACGCAGGGCGTCTTCTCCATGGCGATGATTATCGTCCAGTCGCTGACCAACAGCATGGGGCAGACGGTCATGGCCTGTTCGGTGGCGGTCATGCGCGTGGACGGGTTTGCGATGCTGCCCAACTTCACCTTCGGCATGGCGACTTCGACCTTTGTAGGGCAGAACATCGGCGCCCGGCGGATGGATCGCGTGGAGCAGGGGGCGAAGGAGGCCGTGAAGATCAGCCTGCTGGTGGCGGTCATCCTGGTGGTGTTGCTGCTGCTGTTCGGCCGCACGCTCATCAGCTGGTTCAGCAGCACCGAGGAGCTGCTGGATTTGGGCGAACGCCAGCTTCGCATCCTGGCCGTGGGCTATCTGGCCATGGCGGTGATGCAGGTCTATTCCGGCATCATGCGCGGCGCGGGCGATACCATGCCGTCCATGTGGATTTCGCTGGTGACGTCCGTGGCGGTGCGCGTGCCGGTGGCGTACCTGCTGGCCGCGTTGACCCGGTCGCCCGAATGGCCCAACGGCTCGCCGGACAGCCTGTACGTTTCGCTGCTGGTCAGCTGGGTGCTGGGCGCGGCGCTCAACTACGCCTGGTGCCGCCGGGGCCGCTGGCGCGAAAAAAGTGTGGTGTCCGTCCCGTAAGGCGGCGCGCCTGCCGTTGTTTGCCATCCGCCGGAACAAAACGCCCCTCTTCTGCGTCTGGATATATGAACGCCGCCGCCAAACCGGCGCGGCTGTCTAAAACGGAAAACAGGGAGGGGAAATATGAAAAGGCTTTCGTGTTGGATGGCGTTGCTGCTCGTGATGCTGGCCGCGGTTCTGCCTGCGCAGGCGGATATGACGTCGGAAATCCTGGAGAACTTCGGACTGACCCAGACGGAGGCCGACGCTTTTGCCGCGCTGGTGGAGGAGAAGGGCACGGCCCTGACCGCGACGGACATCCTGACGCTGCTGGAGTCGTTCCCCGACGAAGACATGGCGCCCGAAGGCACGCTGCTGGGCAACGTATACACAGACCCCAACGGGGTGACGGTACAGGTGCCGGAAGGATGGCACGTGCTGGAGGAGCGTATGGGCATGACCGTCATGCTCATGGGCCCTGCCGACGAGACGACTGGCTTTGCGCCCACCATCGGCGTGCTGGTGCTTGACGAACCCAACCCGGAATTTGACACGGCGGACCAGACGTATTGGGACAGCTTCTACGGGCTTTTTCTGGAGAACTATCGCTGCGTAAGCTTTGAAGAGTCGACCTATCAGGACACGACCGCGCATACGCTCACGCTTACCTACGGGCAGCCGCAGGAGGCGGGCATCCTGCAGCGCCAGATGTATTTTAACAAAAACGACCGGGCGTATGTCATCACCCTGACCGCGCTCGCCAAAGAGGAGGCTCAGGCCGATGCGCTTGAGGTGTTTGAAGAATTCCTCGCCGGCTTCCTGCCTTACGAGGAGCTGGGGCAGGGCTAAGCGGCTGACCGCCGCGCTGCTGGCGGCGCTGGCGCTGGCCGCCCCCGCCTTTGCGCAGGAGGAAAAGAAGGCCGGGGAGGACGGGGCGCTGGAAGAAATCGAAAAGATAATTGTCTACGGCGACCTGCAGCAGATTACCCAGAGCATCTGGGAGCTGCTGGAGATTTCCCCGGAGGACGACCCCGTCTGCCAGGACGGGTGGTATCTGCATCCGAAGGGGTTCGCCTTTCAGATTCCCGACGGCATGACGCTGCTGGAAAACTACCGCGGTACCACCGTCATGCTGGTGGACAAAGCGGACGAGGACGCCGTCTTCAGCACGTCCATCTCCGTGGTCATGGCGGGCGAGGACAAGGAACTGGATAAGCTGACCCGGGAAAAGGTGGAGGCTGCGTATGGAGCGGAGTTTGACGATTTTTCGCTCGTCTACTGCCGGCGCAAGCCGATGTTCGGACAGGAAGAGGTGGTCAATATCTGCTTCCTGGCAGGACAGTCGCCTCGCCTTCTTTTTGAACAGCGCATGCTCAATCACGGCGGCCACAGCTTCGTCGTTACCATGACGGCCGAGTATGACAACCGGAAGCTGCCGGAGGCCTGGGCGCAGTATGACGCGTTCTGCGGCTCGCTTTCGTTTTTCACCCAGGAGACGGAGGAAGAACCGTAAACCTTTGCGCGCGGGGAATGATTTGCATTCCTCGCGCGTTTATTTGCCATGGAATGGAAAACGTGGGCGCGCCGGGAAAGCTATGGTTTCGCAACCGCGCGGCGCGCGTTTTTCTGCCGTTATACCCTGTGACAACGGAGGAAACGTATTTTGAAACGCCGCCTGTTCGCCCTGCTGGCCTGTATGTTGCTGCTTTGTCCCCTCGCCCGTGCGGAAACCCTGCCGTCCAAGACGTGCTTCAGCGTGGGCCTCGAGAGCCTGGAAAACAGCCTGCGGCAGGGAGAAAGCGTGCGCTGGGGCTTCCGCATGGCGCCGGAGACCCTGGGCGGCTTTGCCGAGGGCGCCATGGAAGCGCTCTGCGCGATGGTGAGCGAACTGTCGCTGGAGGGCGTGGTGCAGGCGCGGTCGGACGGCGGCTGGATGGAGGTCAGGATGCTCTCCGGCGGCAGCGAAGCGGGCGTGCTGCGCCAGATTACCGAAGAAAGCGGCGTCGCTTCGCTCTGGCTGGACGGCCGCTGGTACGCCGATTCGCTGCTGCAGCCGAACTACGGCGCGTTGGCCGAGGGCCGCATTCCCTTCGTCACGCTCATTCAGGAAGAGGGCGCGCGCCTGTGGGGGCTGGCTTCGCCGTGGAGCGCGGACAACAACCGCATCAGCGTCCCTTCCGGGCCCACCTCCCACGGCATCACCTATACCATTGATACCGAAACGCTGCGCACCATTTTGACGGAATGGCTGGATACGCTGGAAGTGGACATGGACGACCTTCCGGGCGTGGAAGAAGCATGGGTCAAGGGCCTGCTGGCCAAGATGTATCAGTTTGCCTACCGGGCAGAGCTTTCCAAGCCCCTGGAGGCCAACCTGGCTTTCGGCATGGGCGACGTGCTGCGCACGGCAAGGCTGCGCGGCACGGTGGAGCTCGACGGCAAGCGCGACGGCGTTTCCTACAGCTATTCCTGCACGGAGTCCAACACGCGCATTACGCGCAAGTATTCGCTGGATTTTGAGCCGCGCGTGGGCGATACGCTGGTGTTTTCCTGTACCTGGCTGACGAGCTGCTCCGGCAGCGGCCGCGCGGCGCGCGAAATCACGATAAGCGCCAGCGGTAAGTACAACGGAGAGTCCTATCGCATCAAATGGACCAGCGAGATGCTCAACCGCTACGCGCAGGGGGAGGACGGCGGGCTGACGGAGCTGCTGACCGGAACGGTCAGCGCTTCCCTGCGCTATGCGGGCGAGACGCTGCTGGACGTATCGCTCAAGCGCTCGGGCGAGGTCGTCCTCCCCGAGGGCGGCACGCCGGCGTATACCGACACCTATACCGGCTCGATAGAATCCCGGGAAGAAACCCTGTTTGAAGGCACATTGACCTTTGACGCGTCCGTCGCCGGGGACGTGGAAGCCCCGGCAGCGCCCGGGCTGGAGGAGCGCCTGGCCGAGGGTGAGGCGCAGGCGCTGGAAAGCGCGCTGTCCCGGCTGCGCGCGGGCATGATGGTGGGCCTGTCTGAGGAAACCATACAGGCGCTGCTGTCCGCGTACTGAGACAAAGGGGGACAAAAGGGATGAAACGACGGGCGTTTGCGCTCTGTCTGGCGCTCTGTCTGGGCATGGGCGCAGTGGCCGGGGCCTCCGATGCCGAAGCGCCGCTGGAGACCTACACGACCGTGACGTTCGAGTGGGGAGGGCTTGCGCTGCTGGACGAGGCGGCGGCGGAGGCGCTGGGCGCGCTGCTGGAATCGACGGAGCTGCGCATTTCCCGCTGGGCGGACGGAGAAAACGGCTACGCTTCGGCCGTGTGGATGCTCCAGGAGGAGCCCGCGCTGGATTTTGCCGTGGCGGCGCAGGACGGCATGTGGTACGAGCGTTCCACCCTGCTGGGCGATGCGACCGTCGCCTGCACGGAGGCCGAGTTTGCGGCGCTGGCCGCCCAGTTTGCGCAGGCCTCCGGCGGCATGCTGCCCGCGCAATGGGGAACGGCCTTTGCGGCCGTGATGTCGGCATTGGCGGGAGGCACGGGCGAAGCGTTGTCCGTCGACGCGGTCGGCGACTACCTGGACGTCGTGGAGCGCTGGCGCGAGGGCGCGCTGGACGTGACGGTGACCGAGGGCGCGCACGTCATGCTGCCGGGTCTTTCGGGCGTCCGCACGGAAACGATAGACGTCACGCGCGAGGAAGCGTTGGCGCTGGCGGAGGGGCTGTGCGCCGTGCTGGGACAGGACGCCGCGCTCTGGGATGCGGCCGTCGCCGCGCAGATGCCGGGCGCGCGGGCGGACGTGGCGGAAACCATGCGGGAAGAGGCGCGGGCGCTGGCGGAAGGGCTGCCCGCCGCGCTGGCGGAAATCCTGGCGGCCGATATGCCGCCCGCGGAATACCGCCGCGTATACGCGCAGGACGGCACGCTGGCCTGTTCGCAGGTGGTTCTGACCGTTCCGGGCGAGACGGACGCTTCGCTGTATCTGGAATGGGCCGAAAGCGGGGAGGAGATTGCCGCGCTGTATGCGCGGGCCGCGCTGGGCGAGGCGGAGGCGGAACTGCTGCTGACGCTGGACGGCATGCTGGGCGCGCAAATTGCGCAATGCACGCTGCGCGGCGAAGACGGCGCGCTGGAGCTGCTGCTGACGCGCACGCGCGAACGGGAGGAAAGCGCCGGACGCGCGGAAGAAACCGTCGAGACCGTCCTGCGCGCGCACAGCGGCGCAGGCCCGGACGAGGCCGCGCAGACCACGCTGGTCCTCCGGACGCAGCGCCAGGAGCAGGGCGAGGGCGCGCAGTACACGCGACGGTCGGTATCGACCGTGTCGCTGGAGGGATTCGGGACGGACGAGGAAACAGTCGTGACCGTCACGGCCAACACCCGGATGCGCGAGAAAAGCCTGGCGCTTGCGCAGCAGGATAACGTTTTGTACCTGGCGGGCATGGACGAGCAGGCCAGAGAAGCCTGGATACAGGACACGAAGCTGCGCCTGACGCAGGCGTGGTTTTCGGTGCTGAGCCGCCTGCCCCGGGAAACGGCGGCCTTCCTGCTGGCCGCCATGGAGGCGGAAACGCCGGGAAGCTGACGCGGCGGCACTTTTCAACAGACGTCCGGCCCCGGGCCGGACGGCATACCGCCGAAAACCCCTTTAGGGAGGTTTGGAGGGCCGAAGCCCTCCAAATGGAATCCGAACCCGGCGACATGCGCGGCGGGTTCGGAAGCCTTGCGCAGCAAGGTTTCCCTGCGCGTTTCCCCGGCCGCGCCCCCAGGCGCAGGGGAAACGTGTCCTGTCGGAAAAGGCCGGCGCAGCCGGCCTTTTCCGACGAGCTGACGTCCGTTCCCTTCGGGGCCGGACGGTATTTTTGTCGCAGGATGCGCTCAGTCCAGGGATGCGGCGATGCGCGCGGCCAGGCGCACGTTGTTGCGGACCAGCGCGATGTTCGAGCGGAGGCTGTCGCCGCCGGTCAGGGCCTGAATGCGCGCCAGCAGGAACGGAGTGACCGCCTTGCCGTGGACGCCCTGCGCCCGGGCCTCTTCCAGCGCCTGTGCGATGGCGCGGTCGATGTCCGCCTTGTCCATGCTGTACGCCTCCGGGATGGGGTTGACCACCAGCGCGCCGCCCGGATAGCCCAGCGCGCGCTGGCAGGACAGCGCCTGCGCGATGTCCGCGGGTGTGTCCAGCCGGACATCCACGCCAAAGCCGCTCGTGCGCGTGTAGAACGCCGGCAGCTCGTCCGTGCCGTAGCCGATGACCGGCACGCCGTGCGTCTCCAGGTACTCCAGCGTCAGGCCCAAATCCAGAATGCTCTTGGCGCCGGCGCAGACCACGGCGACCGGCGTTCGGGCCAGCTCCTCCAGGTCCGCGGAGATGTCCATGGTGGTCTCGGCGCCGCGATGCACGCCGCCGATGCCGCCCGTGGCAAACACGCGGATGCCGGCCATGGCGGCGATAATCATCGTGGCGGCCACGGTGGTCGCGCCGTCCTGGCCGCGGGCGCAGAGCACCGGCAAATCGCGCCGGCTGGCTTTGGCGACGGAGGCGCCGCTGCGGCCCAGCGCGTCAATTTGCGCGGCGGTCAGACCGGCGCAGAGCTTGCCACCCAGAACCGCGATGGTGGCCGGTTCCGCGCCGTTTTCCCGCGCGTCGCGCTCGCAGGCCAGCGCGGTCTCGACGTTTTGCGGATAGGGCATGCCATGGCTGATGATGGTGCTTTCCAGCGCAATGACCGGCCGCCCCTGCGCCAGCGCCTTTTCCACGGCGGGGGAGAGAACCAGGTATGGATTCATAGCAGGGTGCCTCCTTGTCCAATGAGATGGCTGATGACGGCCTGCTGGCCCAGCGACGCGCAGTCCTGCGTGGACAGGCCTTCCAGCATGCCCCGCGCGATGCCCGCGACCATCGCGTCGCCCGCGCCGGTGCTGTTGGGCGTGCGCAGGCGCGAAGCGGACAGGCTGCCCGACTCGTTTGCGTCGGCAAAATACACGCCCTGCGCGCCCAGGGAGATGAAGACGCGCCGGACGCCCTGCCGCAGGAACCATTCGGCGGCCCGCGCCGGATCGGACTGCCCGGACAGGTGCGCGGCTTCCCGCTCGTTGGGCTTGACGGCTTCCAGCCCGGCCAGCACGCTGCGCGTGCGGTCGGCCTTAAAGCAGCTGACCGGGTCGAGCAGGATGGGCACGCGCGCATTTTCCACCAGCGCCTCCAGCGCGGGCTGCGGCAGGTTGGCGTCGGCGACGCACAGGCCCGCGCGATTGATGCGCGGCAGCCAGTCCTCCACATGCGCGGGCGTCAGACGGTCCAGCAGGGCCATGTCGTTCAGGCCCCAGAGCATATCGCCGTTTTCGTCGTGCTGGCAGACATAGGCGCAGCTGCGCCCGTGCACCTGCAGCGCGTGCGAGAGCCCGACGCCTTCGCGCGCGCAGCGCGCCTTGAGGAAGGCGGCGGTGGAGTCGTCGCCCAGGAGCGTGTACAGCTCCGTCTCCACGCCCATGGCGGCCAGATGCCGCGCGATGTTATGGCCCACGCCGCCCACGCTCAGCAGGACGCGGCCGGGCGTGGAGTCGCGCGGCTGCGGCGGGATATCCGGTATGGCGTATATGTCCAGATTCAGGCCGCCGACCACGGCGACCGAGCGGGATGGAAAACGTTTCATACGGCAAGCATAAAGCCCCGGCGCGCTTTTGTCAAGCCGGCGAAGGGGGGAAGGATATAAACGCGGTGTGCAGAATCCGGCGAAGCATTGAAAGTTGTCCGGTTCTGCGGTATAATGCGACGACCACATAAGCGTGAGGAGGCGCACCGTGAGTACATCACGAAAGGGAATCCGGCCCATCCGCGTTTTGCCCGCAGGGTTTCTGGCCGTTATTCTGCTGGGCGCAGCGCTGCTGTGCCTGCCCGGAGCGACCGTAGGACCGGGCCGCATGCGCTTTTTTGACGCGCTGTTCACCGCCGTGTCGGCCACATGCGTGACGGGCCTGGTCGTTGTGGACACGGGCACATACTTCACCGGCTTTGGCCAGGCCATTGTCCTGGCGATGATTCAGCTGGGCGGCCTCGGGTTTATGACCGTGGCGGCCGCGCTGTTCTCGCTGACGCGGCGGCGCGTATCGCTGCGCGAGCGGATGGTGCTGGCCGAGAGCTTCGGGGAGGAACGGCTGCAGGGCGTGCTGCGCCTGTCGCGCGCGGCCGCGGCGGTAACGCTCATGATAGAAGGAATCGGGGCCGCGCTGCTGGCCGTCCGCTTTGTCCCGCAGTTCGGCTGGGGCCAGGGCATATGGTGCGCGGTGTTTCACAGCGTGTCGGCGTTTTGCAACGCGGGCTTTGACCTGATGGGCTCCTACCGTTCGCTGACGGGCTATACGGGGGACTGGCTGGTCAACCTGGTCATCATCGCCCTGATTGCGCTGGGAGGCGTGGGATTTTCCGTCCTGCTGCGGCTGGGCAAAAGACGGCTGAACCTGCATGCGCGGCTTGTGCTGATGGCCACGCCCGTGCTGCTGCTGGGCGGTGGCATTTTGATTACGCTGCTGGAATATGATAACCCCGCGACGATGGGCACGCTGTCCGCGGGCGAAAAATGGCTGGCCGGTCTTTTCCAGTCCGCTACGCTGCGCACGGCGGGCTTCAATACCATAGACCAGTTCGGGCAGCGGGAGACGACCAAGCTGCTGGGCGTGCTGCTGATGCTGGTGGGCGGCGCGCCGGCAGGCACGGCGGGCGGCCTGAAGATTACGACGCTGATGGTGCTGTTTCTGACCGTGCGGCAGTTTCTGCGCGGCAGGAGCGAGACCACGGCCTTCGGCCGGACGCTTCCGCAGGAAACGGTGCGCCGGTCGCTGTGCATTGTCGCGCTGGGCCTGGCGCTGCTGCTGGGCGTGACGGTGGCCATTTCGTTGATAGAAGAGGGGAAGCCCGGAGGGGATCTGCCGTTTCTGGATCAGCTCTTCGAGGCGACTTCCGCCATGTGTACGGTGGGCCTGAGCACGGGGCTGACCGCGGTGGGGACGGACGCTACGCGCGCGCTGCTGTGCCTGCTGATGTTCGCGGGGCGCGTAGGGCTGCTGACGCTGGCGCTGTCGCTGGTCGACGGGCGGGCGCAGCCGCTGATACGCTATCCGCAGGAAGACGTGCTGGTGGGATGATTTTCCGGCAAGACGCAAAGGAGAGCGAAACATTATGACAAAACGCAGCATTCTGGTCATCGGCCTGGGCCGCTTTGGCGTCAGCACCGCCACGACGCTGGCCAATTTGGGGCATGAAGTGGTCGTCGTGGATCAGCGCGAGGAATACATCAACGCGGTGAAGGACACCGTCCTGCACGCCATGCAGGCGGACACCACGGACGAGCGCGTCCTGGAGCGCCTGGGCGTGCGCAACTTTGACGTGGTGGTCATCTGCATCGGCGACGATTTGCGCGCGTCCATCCTGACCACCGTGCTCTGCCGTGAGCTGGGCGCCCGCACCATCATCGCCAAGGCGTCCGACGCCCTGCACGCAAAGCTCCTGGAAAAGACCGGCGCGGACCGCGTGGTGCAGCCGGAGCTTGACGGCGGAGTGCGCCTGGCGCGCTCCATCAGCTCCAAGGCCATTATCGACACGCTGGATTTGAGCGACGGCCATAGCATTGCCGAGCTGCGCGTCCCCAAGTCCTGGATTGGCAAGACGCTGGTGGGCCTGAACGCGCGCGTAAAGTATGGCATCAACGTCATCGCCATCCGGCATGGCGGGCATGTGATGGACACGGTCAATCCGGATTTGCCGCTGAACGCGGAGGATACCCTGTTTGTCATCGGATCCAATGCGAGCATCGAGAAGCTGGAAAACCGCTGAAAGAGGGGATGAGCGCATGATTGCCTGGCTGGCAAGGCTGTTCCTGGGCCGCGAGCAGGATTTCCGGGATGCGCGCGTGCGGCAGGTGTATGGCATGCTCTGCGGCGCGATGGGCATCGCGCTGAATCTGCTGCTGTTTGCCGGCAAGCTTCTGGCCAGCGCATGGACCGGCTCCGTCGCCATGGCGGCGGACGCCTTTAACAACCTGTCCGACGCCGGCTCTTCTGTCGTCACGCTTGTCGGGTTCAAGCTCTCCCGGCAAAAGCCCGATACCGAGCATCCGTTCGGCCATGGGCGCATCGAGTACATCGCGGGCCTCGTCGTGGCCATGGCGATTGTGCTCATGGGCGTGGAGCTGCTGAAAACTTCGGTGGAAAAGATAGCGTCGCCCGAGGAGATTGTGTTTCATCCCGTTTCGCTCGTGATTCTTCTGGCCGCCGTGGCCGTGAAGATGTACATGGCCTTTTACAACCGCAGCGTGGGGCAGAAGATTGACTCCGCCGCCATGCGCGCCACGGCGGCGGACAGCCTCAGCGATACCGCGGCCACGGGCGCGGTGCTGGTTGCCACCCTGATTTCCCATTTTGCCGGCATCAACCTGGACGGCTGGTGCGGCCTGCTGGTGGCGCTGTTTATTCTCTGGACCGGCCTGCGTGCCTTTAAGGAAACGGTGGACCCGCTGCTGGGCCAGCCGCCCCGTAAGGAAGTCATCGACCATATCGGCCGGCTGGTGCGGTCGCACCCGGAAATCATCGGCATGCACGACCTGATTGTGCATGACTATGGGCCCGGCCGGATGATGATTTCACTGCATGCGGAAGTGCCTGCCAGCGGCGATGTGCTGGCGCTGCACGACGTGATTGACAACGCCGAGCGCGAGCTGCGCGACAGCCTGGGCTGCACGGCGGTCATCCATATGGACCCCGTGGTCACGGACGACGCCCTGACCGACTGCACGCGCGAGCGCGTGGCCGAGGCGGTGAAGGCGCTGGACGAACGGGTGAGCATCCACGATTTCCGCATGGTGTCCGGCCCCACGCATACGAATCTGATTTTCGATGTGGCCGTTCCCTATGACGTCAGTCTGTCAGAAAACGAGATACGCCAGCGTATCGACCATCTGGTCAGGGCGCTGGACGAGCGGTATTTCGCGGTGGTGGAGATTGACAGGGTCTATATAGAAGCGTAAGGCGCGCAAAGGCGTCCCGCCGCCTGCACGGCCGGCAGGCTGCCGGGCAGGGCCCGCAATCAGCGCGATGTGCTTGCGGCGGACGACGCCTCCTGCACATACGCTGCGACCCGGCGCACCAGCTCGTCGATGGCTTCGTCCATGCGCTGCCCGCGGGGCCGTTCCGGACCGCTGTGCTCCATGGACAAAAGGAACAGCCGGCCCGGGCTTTCCCGCACGGACCGGGCCATGGCGGGGGAAATCTCTCCCAGCATGGCGTCGTCCAGAACAATTCCGCCGGGGCCCGCCACCACATCCGCGCCGCGGCAATTAAAGCGCACGGCGTTTTCGCCCGTCGCGCCCGCATCGGCGCCCGCGCGGAGCATGTTGGAGGTTGCCAGCGCGTTGGTGCCCACGGCAACGAGGGTATGGCCGGGCAGCGCGCTGCGAAGCCTTTCCACCAACCGGCGGCCGATTCCGCCGCCCTGCCCGTCCACGACCACAATTTTCATCAGGAGGTCTGCTCCTTTGCCCGTTTTGCTTCCACCAGCGGCATGCCTGCGGCCTGCGTAATCTGCATGGCGATTCCCGGCACGATGGCCAGCTGAATCAGAATCCCGGGCAGCGCGTTGGTAAACGCGCCGGCAAGAAACGCCTGCCAGGTAAAGGGACTGCCCATCATGGAATAGAGCGCGAAACTGACCAGGCCCCAAACGATTCTGCCGGCAATCATCGCCCCGACCAGGGCGGCGTAGAGCGAGCCGATACGCCGGGGCAGCAGCCTGTACAGAAGGCCTGTGCACGCGCCGTAGGCGGCCAGCTCAAAGGCCATGGCAACCGCCGTGGGCATCATGGGCGGCATGCCGAAGAGGAAACTGCGCAGCAGCGGTACCACAAAGCCCACCGCCAGCCCATACGGCCAGCCGCACACAAAGCCGCACAGCAGTACCGGCAGATGCATGGGCAAAAACCATGAACCGAATGCCGCGATTTGCCCGGTCACGAACGGGAGCAGGAGGCCCAGCGCCAGAAACAGCGCGGCCAGCACCAGAGTTTGCGCGTGTCGTTTTTGCATACGGGAACCCTCCTTCAAAGAAAATGACGCCTTCTCTTCTGAGAGGCCCGCATGCCTTCATGGCATCCGATTACCCATTAGTATACCACGGCATATAAAAAAAGTAAATCCGGACGTTTCTTGACAAGCCCGCCGTTTCCGCCTACAATAGGGGCAAAGGAGGTGACGGGAATGGATCCCAGCGGAGGTCAACCGTGTCGGGCCGGTCAGGCCGGGCTGCCCTTGCGCGCGCATTCCCGCGCCGCATAGGCTTGCCTGCGCATGCCCGCTTCCGATGACCACCGCCCATGGCTGGTCATTTTATTTTGCGCGGTTTTCGGCGCGCGAAAGGCGCGCGGGAAAACGGGAAGGGGGTTGTTTCATGGGGAGTTGCTCAGGCTGATTGAGGAAAAGAAGTTCGCGCAGGCGCGCGAGCGTCTCAACGAATGCAACGAAGTGGATATTGCCGAATGGCTGGATGATTTTGAAAAGGACTCGCGCGCGCTGGTCATTTTCCGCCTGTTGCCCAAGGAAATGGCGGCGGACGTGTTTTCGTACCTGTCGCCGGAGAGCCAGCAGCACATCGTCGAAGGGCTGACCGACCGGGAGCTGGCGGGCGTTATCGAAGACCTGTTCCTGGACGACACGGTCGATTTCCTGGAGGAGATGCCCGCCTCCATTGTCAAGCGCGTCATCGCCACCGCCGATACGCAGACGCGGGCGCAGCTGAACCAGCTGCTGATGTATCCCCCGGACAGCGCGGGCAGCCTGATGACGCCCGAGCTCATGGAGCTGGACGGCGACTGGACCGTGGCGCGCGCGCTGGCGGCCGTGCGCCGCCAGTGCGAGGACAAGGCGTCCATCAGCTGGCTCTATGTCACCGACGGCCGGCGGCATCTGGTGGGCGTGGTGGATTTGCGCTCGGTGCTGGCAGCGCCGGACGCGCAGCGCGTGGACGCGCTCATGGAGCCGGACGTCAAGGCCGTCCGCACGCATGACGACCAGGCGGACGTGGCCGCGATGTTTCGCAAATACGACCTGCTGGCCATGCCGGTGGTGGACAACGAGCGCAGGCTGGTCGGCGTCATTACGATAGACGACGTGGTGGACGTGCTGGAGGAGGAGACGACCGAGGACATCTACAAGATGGCCGCGATGACGCCTGCGGAGCGCGGCTACATGGAAACGGACGTGCTGACCCTGGCGAAAAACCGCGTGCTGTGGCTGGTGCTGCTGATGATCTCCGCCACGTTCACCGGGTTTATCATCGCGCGCTTTGACGCCGCGCTGGCGGCCAACGTCCTGCTCGCCTCGTTCATCCCCATGCTCATGGACACCAGCGGCAACGCCGGGTCTCAGGCCTCGGTCTCCGTCATCCGCGGCATTACGCTGGGAGAAATTCGCTTTTCGGACCTCCCGCGCGTGATGTGGAAGGAGCTGCGGGTCAGCCTGCTGGCGGGCATGGGGGTCGCGGCGGTGAACTTCCTGCGCGTCTGGCTGATGTACGGCGATCCGGTGATGGCGCTGGTCGTATCGCTGACGCTGGTGTTCGCGATTATGGCGGCCAAGCTGGTCGGCTGCGCGCTGCCGCTGCTGGCCGCGCGGGTCGGCCTGGACCCGGCGCTGATGGCGGGCCCGCTGATTACGACGGTGGCGGACCCCATGGCGCTGCTTCTGTTTTTCAACATCGCGATGCTGCTGATGCCGGGCCTGTCGGGATAAGGAATATGGGACGCGCGCCGCGGCGCGCAAACGCGAACATGCACGGCAAGGGTTGCCGTGCATGCCCGCGTATTTTTTTACGCGCTTTCAGCCATTGTAAGGACAGGCGGCAGCGGTCAGAACTGGTTCTGGCTCATGCTCTTTTCCTGCTGCTCGATCATGCGCTTGACCATGTAGCCGCCAATGTAGCCGGCTTCGCGCGAGGTCAAATCGCCGTTGTAGCCCTGCTTGAGGTTGATGCCCAGCTCCCCGGCAATCTCGTGCTTCATGTTGTTCAGCGCGCCGCGCGCTTCGGGAACCACGTGATTGTTGGAATTGGAGCTGTTGCTCTGGGCCTGCTGCTGGTTCTGGTTCTGACCCTGCTGCTGGATATTCGGCGTGAACATTGCGTTCGCCCTCCTTTTTTAAGATACCGCGCTTGCGCGCTTACTTGCCGGCCATCTGGCGCTCCGCCTGCTCGATGAGGCGCTTGACCATGTAGCCGCCGACGTAGCCGTTTTCACGGGACGTCAGGTCGCCGTTGTAGCCCTGCTTGAGGTTGATTCCCAGCTCGCGCGCGATTTAGAATTTCATGTTGTCCAGCGCGGCACGGGCCTCGGGCACGTTGGAACGATTGCTGCCGGAATTGCTCTTCGCCATTGTTTTCACCTCCTTGTTCGGTTGTCAACGCTATTGTGCCGCCGTGCCGCGAAAATACGCTGACAATTGTCGGATGCAATGGCAACCGTTTCGGCTTCGCGGGGCCGGATGCGAAGCTGCGCGGAAAAGAGGGAAAGCGTTGCGGCGCTTTTTTCACAAACTGGCAAAAAAAAGATGGGTCGGAGGGATAGAGCATTGGAGAACCTGCATGATAAATAACGCCGCCGCAGGCGCCGCGGACGGGCCGGGCGCTTTACAAACGCATCCGCCGCCTGCTATGATACCAGCCGATGACGTCCGCGCGGGGCGCGGACAGACGAAAGGACGGGGTGGTTTGGCAACCATTGCGATTGTAGGAGCCGGCAGCATGGGGTCGGCGATGAGCGTGCCCGCGCGGGGCGCGGACAGACGAAAGGACGGGGTGGTTTGGCAACCATTGTGATTGTAGGAGCCGGCAGCATGGGGTCGGCGATGAGCGTGCCCGCGCGGGATAACGGCCATGAGGTACGCCTGGTAGGCACGCCGTTGGACGGGGCCATCATCGACGCGCTGCTTCGGACCGGCGTGCATCCTGCCCTGGAAACCCGACTCCCGCCGGGCGTTTCGTATTTTGCCGCGGAGCAGCTGGCGGCGGCGCTGTCCGGCGTGGACGCGGTGGTCGGCGGCGTTTCCAGCTTTGGCGTGGAATGGTTCGGGAAAGCGGTGCTGCCGCTTCTGCCCGAATGCGTGCCCGTGCTTTCGGTGACCAGGGGGCTTGCGCTGGACGCGGACGGGGCCCTGTCCGCCTTTCCCGACATGCTCGGGCGCATGACGCCGGCGGACCGGCGGCTTTCCCTGAACGCCGTCGGCGGCCCGTGCGCAGGCGATGAGCTGGCGAGGCGCCGCCGGACGGAGGCGGTGTTCTGCGGAAAAGACGCGGACGTTCTGCACGCGCTGCGCGCGCTGTTTGCCACCGGGTATTTCCATATCCGCCTCTCGACGGATGTGTGGGGTGTGGAAACCGCCGCGGCGCTGAAAAACGTCTATGCGCTGGGCGCATCGCTGGCCATGGAGGCGGCCGGAGGCGCGAAGGGCGAAGGCGGCGCGCCGCACGGCGACGCGCAGGCCGCGCTGCTCGGGCAGGCCGTGCAGGAGATGGAAAAGCTGTCGGCGCTGCTGGGCTGCGGCCCGGAGCAGTGGACCTGCGGTCCGGAGGAGCTGTATGCGGCCGTGCTTCAAAACCGCGCGCGGAAGCCGGGCGCGCTGTCGGGGCGCGGGGTATTCTCCGCGCAGGCCGCGGAAGCGCCGGACGGCGCAGCGCGGGAGACGGCGGTGATTGCGGGGCGCATCGCCGCGGCCCTTCGCGCGCTTGCGAAGCGGGGGCTGGCCAATCCCGCGGACTTTCCGATGCTGATGCATGTCGACGCGCGCCTGGGCGCTGAACCGGCGGGCGGCGTTTCCCGGGAGGCGTCCGCCTGCCCCTGAGCGCCGCGCTTTGGAACACGAAAGCGCGCGCTTGCATCCTCCTTTCCGGCGGGATGGCGGATGGCCTGGACGCAAGGCGGGAAACATGACATACTGCCCTGCGGCCCTGCCGCGCGCTTGCGGCGGTGCGGGAAGAGGAGGACGGCGGCCTCTCCGGCGTCTCCGCCCGCCGGCACGCGGGACGGAGGCCGGAACAAGGAAAGGGTGAAGGGTTTGGAGGACTTCTATGCGCGCGATGTGCAGCAGACGCTGCAGGCGCTGCGTACGGGGACGGAGGGCTTGCAGGAACAGGAAGCGGCCGAACGCCTGGCTGCGGACGGGCCCAACAAGCTGGCGGAGGGGAAAAAGCCGAGCCTGTTTCTGCGCTTTTTGAAACAGCTGTCCGATCCGATGATACTGATTCTGCTGGCGGCGGCGGGCCTGTCTGCCATCACGGCGGCGTACTCGGGCGAATCGCCGGCGGACGTGTTTATCATCCTGGCTGTGGTTTTGATAAACGCGGTGCTGGGCGTCTATCAGGAAAGCAAGGCGGAAAAGGCCATCGAGGCGCTGCAGAACATGATGTCCCCGACCTGCCGGGTCATCCGCGGCGGACGCCTGCAGAACGTGCCCAGCGAGACGCTGGTGGCGGGCGATGTTCTGGCGCTGGAAGCGGGCGACGCGGTGCCCGCAGACGCGCGCGTTCTGGAAAGCGCCAGCCTGCAGACCGAGGAAGCGGCGCTGACGGGGGAGAGCGCCCCGGTCAGCAAGTGCATCGAAGCGCTGGGCATGGCCGGGGAAGTGCCTCTGGGCGACCGGAAAAACATGGTCTATATGGGCGGCACAGTGACCTATGGCCGCGGCCGCGCGGTGGTCACGGCGACGGGCATGCGGACCGAAATGGGCAAAATCGCAGGCGCTCTTTCCCAGGCGCAGGAACAGCAGACGCCGCTGCAGCGCAAGCTGGGCCAGCTCAGCCGGATGCTCAGCGTTCTCGTGCTGGCCATCTGCGCGTTTATCTTTCTTTTCACCGTCGTGCGCGAGGGCGATTTCTCCGGCCAGGCCATCCTGCGCACGTTCATGGTAGCCGTCAGCCTGGCGGTGGCCGCCATCCCGGAGGGCCTGGCGGCGGTGGTGACCGTCGTGCTTTCCATCGGCGTGACCAACATGTCCCGGCGCAACGCGGTGATTCGCCGGCTGACCGCCGTGGAGACGCTGGGCTGCGCGCAGATTATCTGTTCGGACAAGACGGGCACCCTGACGCAGAATCGTATGGCCGTGGTGGACAGCTGGGCGGCGGACGAGCGGCGTCTGGCCCGCGCCATGGCGCTGTGCAGCGACGCGCAATGGAACGACGGCACAGCCACGGGCGAGCCGACGGAGTGCGCGCTGGTGACATACGCCGCGGGGCTGGATATGCCCAAGCAGGGCCTGACGCGGGCGTTTGCGCGCGTGGGGGAAGCGCCCTTTGATTCCATGCGCAAAATGATGAGCACCGTTCACGAGGCGGACGGGCGTATCATCCAGTATACCAAGGGCGCGCCGGACGAGGTGCTGAGGCGCTGCACGCGCATTCTGCGGCCGGACGGGACGGTCGCGCCCCTGACCGACGACGCGCGCGGGGAGGTGCTGGCGCAAAACCGCGCCATGGCAAGCCGTGCCCTGCGCGTGCTGGCCGGCGCGGAACGGGCTTGGGCTGCGGCGCCCAGGGACGTCTCGCCGCAGGCGCTGGAGCAGGACCTGACGTTCCTGGGGCTGGTGGGGATGATGGACCCGGTGCGGCCCGAGGTCAGGGACGCCATTGCGCAGTGCCGTCAGGCGGGCATCCGGCCCGTGATGATTACGGGCGACCATCGCGACACGGCGGTGGCCATCGGCCGGGAGCTGGGCATCGTTACCGACGACGCGCAGGCCGTCACCGGCGCGGAGCTCAACGCCATGGACGACGAAGCGCTGGCGCAGCGCGTCGGCTCCTATTCGGTATACGCGCGCGTGCAGCCCGAGCATAAGGTGCGCATCGTGGACGCGTGGCAGCGGCAGGGGAAGGTCGTGGCGATGACCGGCGACGGCGTCAACGACGCGCCCTCCATCAAGCGCGCGGATATCGGCGTTGGGATGGGCATCACGGGCACCGACGTGACGAAAAACGTGGCGGACATGGTGCTGGCCGACGACAATTTCGCCACCATTGTGGCGGCTGTCGAGGAAGGCCGGCGTATCTATGACAACATCCGAAAATCCATCCAGTTCCTGCTGGCGTCCAACCTCAGCGAGGTGCTCTCCATCTTCATTGCGACGGTGCTGGGCTTTACCATCCTGGAGCCTGTGCATATCCTGTGGATTAACCTGATTACCGATTGCTTCCCGGCGCTGGCGCTGGGCATGGAAAAGGGGGAGTCCGACCTCATGCGCCGCCCGCCGCGCGACCCGAAGGATGGCATTTTTGCCGGCGGGCTGGGAATCGGCGTGGCGTATCAGGGCACGCTGGTGACGCTGCTGACGCTGGCCGCGTACTTCATCGGCCACCGTATCGAGGCGGGCGTGTGGGAAATCGCCAACAGCGCGGACGGAGTGACCATGGCGTTTCTGACGCTGTCGATGGCGGAAATCTTTCATGCCTATAACATGCGTTCCCAGCACCAGTCGATTTTCCGGCTGAAGTCTCATAACCGCGCGCTGTTTGGCGCCATGCTCGCCTCGTTCGTATTGACGGCAGGCGTGGTGTATGTTCCGCCCCTGGCGCGCGCGTTTTCCTTTGCCCCCATTTCCCTGACGGAATATGCGGTCGCGATGGGCCTGGCGCTGCTGATAGTGCCGGCGGTTGAGCTGGCCAAAGCGCTGGGCCGCCTGCGCGCCGCAAAGCGCTAGCACGGCGCCCGCACGCATGGGCCGCCGCCCCCCTGTGGGGCGAGGGGGAAAGCCAAAGAAGACGAACCCGCCCCGGCGCACATGTCGCCGCAGCGGGTTCGAACCGTTTCGCCCCGTCGGCCGGGCGCGGATGCGGGCGGCAGGAAGCGGCGTTTCCGGGGGAGGCATGGCGCCCTTCCGCCGCCCTTCTGCGCCGGGCTTTCCGAAACGCTTTACTGCGGCGGATACTGCCGGTCGCTGACCGGCTCCAGCCACTCGCTGCAGGCGTTTTTGCCGGGTACTTCCACGGCCAGATGGCTGAACCAGCTGTCCTGCGCCGCGCCGTGCCAGTGCTTCACGCCCGCGGGGATGTTCACCACATCACCGGGCGCGAGCGGCTGCGCGCGCTCTCCCCACGCCTGATACCAGCCGCGCCCGGCGACGCACAGGAGAATCTGTCCGCCGCCCTCGTCGGCGCGGTGAATATGCCAGTGGTTGCGGCCAGCCGGTCCCCCTCTATCCGGACCGTTTCATCGGTCAGCGCGGCGAGGAGGTCGCCGGTACGGCCATAGCCGCTGCCGCCGGAGGTGGCGAAGGGGATGACGGTCTTTCCGGAAAAATCATACGCCTCCAGAAACGTTTCGATGATGCGCGGGGCCTGATACCACCAGATGGGAAAGCCCACAAAGACAGCACGCCCAATTCCTCCTACGGCAGGGAAAGCTGGCGGGAGAGCGTAGGCTGGGTAATATGCAGCATGCCCGCCGCACGGGTCATGTTTCCCTCCCGCGCGACGACAAGAAAGCAACGGAGCACGCGCAGCTCCATGGCGGAAGCCCTCCTTCCTGTCGGAGACGCTGTCGCAGGGATGGCAGGCACGCCCGTCCGACGGGGGCAAGGAAAGCGCGGCGGACGTCCGCGCAGGGCCTTCCGCCGCGACTAGGCCAGAAACTCGATGCGGCCTGTGTCCATCTGCCGGATGCGCGCCAGGGAAAACACGTCGTATCCGGCGTCTTCCAGCTTTTTCCGTCCGGGCTGAAAGGTCTTCTCAATGACGATGCCGATGCCGCACAGGACGCTCCCCGCTTCTTCTATCAGGCGCGCGGCGCCCAGGGCCGCCTCGCCCATGGCCAGAAAATCGTCGATAAACAGCACGCGCTCGCCGGGAAAGAGAAACTTTTGCGAGACGGTCAGCGCATATTCGGTGTTCTTGGTGAACGAGCGCACGTTCGTCTGGTAGACCGTGCCGGCCGTAATGCGCGACGTCCGCTTTTTCATCACCACCAGCGGCACATCCAGCGCCAGCGCCGTCATGCCCGCCGGGGCGATGCCGGAGCTTTCTATCGTCAGCACGCGGGTCACGCCCAGCGCCCGGAAATGCGCCGCGAACGCGTCGCCGATCTGCCGCATCAGCTGCATATCGACCTGGTGATTGAGAAACGAGTCTACCAGCAGGATGTCCCGATCCAGGGCCTGCCCGTCCCGCGCGATGCGCTCAGTCAGAAGCTTCATGGGTGTGACTGTCCCTTCCTTCGTGTTCTTTGGAGGATTCGCCGCCCTGTTCCTCGGCAATCAGGTACAGCGGCCGGCCCTTGACTTCGTCGTAGATGCGGCCCAGGTAAGCGCCCAGGATGCCCAGGCTCAGCAGGATCATGCCGGCAAGCGTGGTGCACAGCGCTGCCAGCGCGCTCAGGCCCAGGCCCGCCGTGCCGCACAGCAGCAGGATGAGCAGGACCAGCAGCCACGTGCCGCCCACCCCAAGCGTCAGCGCGCCCAACAGGAAAATCCAGTCCAGCGGCCGGGTGGAAAAGGAGAGGATTCCGTTTGCCGCCAGGCGGAGCATTTTTTTCAGGGGGTATTTGGTCTCGCCGGCAAAGCGCTTGTCGCGGTGATACGCCACCTCCGTTTGCCGGAAGCCCACCCAGGCGAACATCCCGCGCAGGAAGCGGTTGTGCTCGGGCATGGCGCGCACCGCGTCCGCCGCCCGCCGGCTGACCAGACGAAAATCGCCGGTATCGGCGGGGATGGTGAAGCCGGACAGCGCGCGCAGCGCGCGATAATAGCACCAGGCGGTCAGCTTTTTAAAGACGGTCTCGCCATCGCGCTTGAGACGCCGTCCGTAGACCACATCATAGCCCTCCCGCCATTTCGCCGCCATCTCCGGGATAATCTCAGGCGGGTCCTGCAAATCGCAATCGATGATGACGATGGCGTCGCCGCGCGCGGCGTCCAGCCCTGCAGTGACGGCAATCTGATGGCCGAAATTGCGGGCGAAATGCAGCACGCGCACCTCGGGATGCTCCGACGCCAGCGCCCGCAGCAGATGGGGCGTGTTGTCGCGGCTGCCGTCGTTGACAAAAATCAGCTCATACGGTTCGCCCAGACCGCGCATCGCCGCGTCAAGCCGCGCATAGGAAGCGGCCAGCACCTCTTCTTCGTTGAAGGCCGGAATGATGACAGAAAATACGGGCTTCATGTGTTCCCCCTTTCCGAGCGCTTTACGGCGTCCCAGTACCGGTCCATCTCCGGCAGATCCATGGTTTCCATGCTCTTTCCGTCCGCGCGGATGGCCTGCTCCATGGCGCTGAACCGGCGGATGAATTTGTCCGTCGCGGCGCCCAGCGCGAGCTCCGGCTGCACGCCGCACAGGCGCGAAACGTTGACCGCGGCAAAGAGAAGGTCGCCCAGCTCGTCTTTCGGGTCGCGGCGCGCTTCCAGCTCCGCCCGGACCTCGTTCGCCTCTTCGCATACCTTTGCCAGTGCGGGGCCGGGCTCCTGCCAGTCAAACCCTACCTGGCGCGCCTTTTTCTGCACCTTGCTGGCCCGCATCAGCGCGGGGAAATGCACCGGCACGTCCCGCATCACGTCCGACATGGCCTGCAGCCCCTTCTCCCGCTTCTTGATGGCTTCCCAGCTCTGCACCACGTCCTCTGCGGTGTCGCAGTGCGCGTCGCCGAAGATATGCGCATGGCGGGACACCATTTTGCGGCAGATTGCCGTGGTGACATCGACGATGTCAAATTCCCCGTGCTCCTGCGCCACGCGGGCATGAAAGACCACCTGCAGCAGCACGTCGCCCAGCTCGTCGGCCATCCGTTCCATGTCGCCGGAGTTGATGGCGTCCACCGCTTCGTACGCCTCTTCAATCAGATACTCCCGCAGGCTCTCGTGCGTCTGTTCCCGGTCCCAGGGACAGCCGTCCACCGGGTTGCGCAGCCGCGCCATGACATCCAGCAGGTCGTCGAAGGTATACCGGCTGCGCGCCTGCATGGGGCAGGGCGGCAGATACACGCAGGAAAGATGGTCGTAACGGCGCTGCCTGTCCAGCGCCTCCAGCGGCAGGAGCGAGCCGTCAAAATGAACGGAAAAGGACGGGGGATAGATTTCCAGCAGGCGCAGCTTCACCTCGCCCGCCAGCAGGCGGCTGTTCAGCTCGGTCACCAGCAGGGCCAGCGAGGGATTCACGCGGTGTTCGCCCAGCGCGGAGGCCGTCACCGTACAGACGCCGGATACGGCCGGCAAACCGGCTGCCAGCGCCGAAACGGCCGCCAGATTCGCCTGCGTCACGCCTGCCAGGACGTTCAGACGCGCGCCGTGCGCCCGCAGCGCCTCGACCGTCGCGTCGCTGGCAGGGTCCGGCACTGCATAGCAGACGGGCGCGGCCGCCAGGACGGCCTGCGCCGCCTCCTCGTTGAGCGCGTCGAAATCCTCCGCGCGCTCGTAGAGCGCGTCCAGCGTTTCAAAGGGGATTTCCTTCGCGCGCAGCCAGTCCGCGGCCCCGTGGCGGCCTGTGCGCAAAATCAGGCGAGGCGCGCGCGCCAGCGCCTCCGCGGCCTCCAGCGTCATTTGATTCGCCCTGTCCGGGCCCAATGCGACCACCGTAATTTCGTCCATGTTACCTCCACAAGCGCAGCTTTTTCAGCAGCGCTTCGATTTTTCTGCCGCCCGGGAGATAGGCCATGTCCTCCCGCCGTATCACGCCCAGCGCCACCGCCAGCACGGCATACGCCACAACGCCCACCGCCACCGCAACCAAGGTGTTCAGGCGCCGCGACATATCCAGCACGGCGGTGCATAGCACAACGGCCGCCGCCATCCCCAGCGTCGCCGCGCCGGGGCGCAGCAGCAGGCTGCCCCACCGGAGACGAACGCCCACGCGCACATGAATGTACCACAGGTTGATTGTCATGGAGACCAGATAGCACGAAAGCGAAGCCAGCGGCGCGCCGTAGATGTTCAGGGAAGGAATGGCGACCAAGATATAGTTGAGGATGATTTTGCACACGACGCCCGCCACCAGCGAATACATCGGTACTTTTTGCATGCCCGCCCCCTGCAGGACGCCCGTCGTGGCCTGCACCATGGTAAAGGGAAGGATGGTCAGCGCGCTCAGGGACAGGATTTGCCCGGTGATGACGATTTCTTCCGCCGGCACGCTGTAGATAAGATGGATAATGGGCTCGGCCAGCAGCGACATGCCGACCGCACAGGGGAACCCGATAAGACTGCCCAGGCGCAGGCCCAGCATGCTGGTGTTTTCCATGACCGTGCGGCGGCCGTCGATACGGGCGGCGGAGATGGCGGGGACAAGGTTGACGCATACGGCGGTCGCCAGCACCGTGGGGACGTTGATGAGGGTATAGGCGGCGCCGGAAAGCATGCCGTAGAGCGTGGTGGCCGCGGAAGGGCCCAGGCCCGCCGCGGCCAGGCGGCCCGGAATCATGGCCGAATCGATGTAGCCGGCAATGGGCACAATGGTGGAGCCAATCGTAATGGGGATGGCGACGCGGATAATCCGCCAGGCCAGCGTGCGTGTCCGCGGCGGAGGCTCCGCCTGGGTGGCTTCCAGTGCGCGCTGCGCAGGCCTGCCGCGCAGATAGACGATAAACACATACGCCAGCGCCAGCAGCTCCGAGAGGGAAACGCCCAGCAGCGCGCCCGCGGCCGCCCATACCAGGCCGAAGCGCAGGCCGTATATGGCAAGCGGCAGGGAAAACACAAGTTTCCCTACCTGCTCTATCATCTGCGAAACCGCCGTAGGCCCCATGTTGCTGTGGCCCTGGAGAAAGCCGCGAAACGCGGACATGACGGAAACAATCAGCACGGCGGGCGCCAGGGCGATAAAGCCGACGGAGATTTCGGGATTGCGGCGCTGCGCGGCCAGCGAATCCGCGCTGGCAATCATCAGAATCATCAGAAACAGCCCGATGCAGCTCAGCACGGGCAGGGCCGCGCGCAGGACGGCGCGGGCGTCGCGGTGGCGGCCCAGCGCAACGCTTTCGGATACCAGGCGCGAGATGGCCACCGGGATACCGGCGGTCGAGACGGCCAGAAGCATGGTGTAGGTGGGATAGACCAGCTGATACAGGCCCAGGCCTTCCATGCCGATAGCATTGGTCAGCGGGATGCGGAAGAGCATGCCAATCACCTTGGACAGCAATCCGGCAATGCTCAGAATCGCAACCCCGCCCAAAAAGCCGTTTTTCTTCTGGCTCATAGTTCCTCCATCCAATAGAAAACCGCAATCTGCCCTTCTATTATAGCAAATTGCGGTAAAATGGCAAGCGCTGCGCCATCGTCAGGAAGCCAGGCAAGGCGAGCCGATGCAGCGACGGCTTTGAACTACTGCTCCATCTGCCGTCCGACGATGCCGGCGGTGGTCTCGGCGACCTTCAGCTCCGTATCGCCCATCTTGACGCCCTGCTCTCTGCTGAGCAGCAGCACGCCGCCGATGGCTTCTCCGTCGGCAATGATGGGGGAAAAGACCTGCGCGGTGTAGGGGACGCCGTCTTCCTCGTTGGTGACGGCGAAAACCTTGCCGCCGCTGGAGCGGTTGATGGCCATGCTCTGCCGCCCTGCAATGGCCGCCTCCAGGTCGCGGCTGATCGGCTTGTCCCACAGCTCCTTGCGCGGGACGCCGGATGCGGCGACGACCATATCGCGGTCGCAGATGCAGGCGATATGGCCCAGGGAACGAAACAGGGACTCGGTATAGTCCTTGGCAAACGCGGCAATTTCGCCAATGGGGGAATACTTTTTCAGAATGACTTCGCCGTCACGGTCGGTGTAGATTTCCAGCGGGTCGCCTTCGCGAATGCGCAGGGTGCGCCGAATTTCCTTGGGAATGACCACGCGGCCCAGTTCGTCGATTCTGCGGACAATGCCCGTAGCTCTCAAAGCAAACGCCTCCTTGTGTCTTTGAATCCTTCGCGGTTTGACGCGCCTAGTATGAAGCCGACGGGAAGTTTTTATGCCGCGATTTGCTCGGTTGCTTTTTGCGCGTTCAGCGCGTATAATATTTGTAGCGTGCAATTCATGAGACAGGAGGAGTATCATGACATCGGTTCAAATTCGTTTGTGTCTGGCCGAGAACGTTAAGGCTTTTGTCAATGCGGTCAACCGGTATCCCTTTGATATGGACCTGCGTTCGGGCCGCCATGTGGTGGACGCCAAGTCCATTTTGGGCATTTTCAGCCTCGACCTTTCCAAGCCGGTCACGCTGGAAATCCATGCGGACGACTGCGGCGCCCTGCTGGAGGACATCGCGTCCTTCATCGTCTGACCGCCATGCAGCGCCGTCCTTCCGACCTGGAAAACAAGCTCCTGCTGCTGCACGCCGTAGACCGCCTGGGCGCGGTGACGGCGCCGCAGCTTTTGGCGTTCATGGCGGAAAATGACGGCATGGATTACATCACGCTCCAGCTGTGCCTGGCGGAGCTGGACGACGCAGGGCTGCTGCGCCGCCGCCCGCACGCGCTGGGCATGCTCTATACGCTGACCGGGGAGGGCCTTGACACCCTGTCCATGTTCCGCGCGCGCGTGCCGCATTCCCGCCTGGAGGGCATCAACCGGGTCGCGGACAACTGGCGGATACGCTTCCGGCGGGAAAGGCAGATGCTTTCCGATTTTGAACGCGCGCCCAACGGCGATTATGCCGTGCGCCTGCGCGTGATGGAGCGGAACGAGCCGCTGCTGGATATGACCATTTCCGTGCCCACGCACGGGCAGGCCCAGCGCATGTGCGACGCGTGGGCCGCGCGCGCGGGGGATATCTATGCGCATATCATGCATGCGCTCGGAGAAGAACAGACGCCGCAAAAATGAAAGAATGTGCGGGAATGCACGCACTGCAAGCCGTTTGCCCGCGCCGGGAGGGCGGGCGCCATCATACCCGCAGGCCGGTAAGGGCCTGCGCCTTAACGGCCTGCTGCGGTGATGTGCGGCAATCGCGACGAATCAGAGGGGCTTGCGGTAACGGCCGTGCATGCGGATTTCAAAATCGTATCTGCCGCCGATGATGCTGCAATGGTCGGCGCAGACCGGCTTGCCGGCGCTGTAGCAGTTTCGTATCAGATAGATGAGCGCCGTGCCTACGGGAACCTGAAGCATTTCCGCCTCGGAAAAGGAAGCGGACTTGGCGGTAATCCGGTCGTAGGCCGAATCAATGACAATGCCGTATTCCGTTTCCAGAAAATCATAGAGGCGATGAAATTTTCCGGAGTGCCGCTCTATGCCGGGAACTGCTTCCGCCCGCAGGTAGTTGTGCATGATGGCGATGGGTTTGCCATCTGCGAGTTGTATGCGCTGAATGCGGATTAACGTAGCGCCGGGGGCGACCTCCAGCTCGCGGGCCAGTTTCTGCGACGCCTCGATGCGGTCAATATACATGCTCTTGGGCACGACGGTAAAACCCTTGCGCTCCAGCGTTTCAGAAATGGACGTCACTTCGTTCAGGTTCTGACGGGTGCTGAAATCCAGCACCACCGTCCCGCGTCCCTGTTGGGCCAGGACAAATCCCTCGCGCGACAGGTTTTCCACCGCTTTGCGGACCGTCGTCCGGCTCACGCCGAACTGGCGTTCCAGCTCCGGCTCGGACGGCAGCAGCTCGCCCACGCCGTAGTCGCCCTCCAGGATGCGCGCCTTAAGAGCGTTGTATACGCGCTGATATGCTGGTATCTTGGCCTGCATGGGGATTCCTCCGTTTGTCAGATAAGAGCCGTCCGGTCATGCCGAACGGCCCGTACCTATATTTTACACGATGGTATATCCACCGTCTACCACCAAATCCGAGCCGGTGGCGAATTCGGAAGCGTCGCTGACAAAATAGACATACGCGCCAATCAAATCCTCCGGGAAGCCGAGACGGCTGCCTTCCGGCATCATGCCGCTCCAGGTGGAGAGCATGTCCTTCATGGTGGCAATCAAATCCGTCTGGATGTATCCGGGGCTGACCGTGTTGCAGCGGATGTGGTATTTGGCCAGCTCCACGGCCATCCCTTTGGTCAGCTGGATAATGCCCGCCTTGCTGGCGCAATAGTTGGCAATGGTCTGAGGACGGTTGATGATATGCGCGCTCATCGAGGCGGTGGAAACGATGGAACCGCCCTTTCCCTGTTTGACCATCTGGCGTGCGGCTGCCTGCGCGGTGTAAAAGACGCCGTTCAGGTTGACGTCGATGACGGATTCATAGGTTTTCGGGTCGATGTCCAGTACGCCTTCCCCGGTAAAAATGCCGGCGTTGTTCACGGCAAAGGTGATTTCCCCGAAGTCGTTCAGGAAGCTTTCCATCATGCTTTGCACCTGGGCAGGACATGTCACGTCGCACGCGTAGGCCTTGACCTTACCGCCTGTTTCCCGGGCGATGGCCTGCGCGGTGGCGGAAGCCTTTTCCGGGTTGATGTCCACAATGCCCACCTCTGCGCCCAGCTCCGAAAACGCTTTGGCGAGGCATGCGCCGATTCCCTGCGCGCCACCGGTGATGAATCCCTTTTTGCCTTCCAGACTAAACAGTTTTTTCACGTCCATGAGAAGTCCTCCCTTTCCTGAGATGTACGTGCGTCAATTGAACGTATTTGCCCGCAAACAGGGACAACAGCAGGATAAGCCCCAGCACGAAATTTGTCCAGGCCGAGGACACGCCCAACATGTTTATCCCCGTTGTGATCATGGTGATCAGCAGGGCGACCAGCGCAATGCCGTGCCCCTTAAAACGACCGAAAATGACGCCGGAAAACACGGCGATGGTCATCGCGTTAAAGAGCCATCCGTCGCCCATGTTGATGGTGGCGCTGGTCAGCTTGCCGAACTGGAGAATCCCCACCACGCCGGCGATGGCGCCCGAGAGCAGAAACGCCAGGAAGGTGTAGCGCCGCACGGGAATGCCGATGTAGTCCGAGGCGATGATGTTCGAGCCGGTAAACTGCATCCTGCGCCCGAAAGAGGTTTTCTGCATGATAAAGCCGACGAGCGCCAGGACAAGCGCCGAAATCAGAATCAGGTTGGAAATCCCCAGCGCATTGCCCTGGGCCAGGGCTTTGATGGTGTTGCCGGACCGGTAGCTGTTGCCGGCGGTAATCCATTGGCGAACGCCCACCAGCACAAATTGCATGCCAAGCGTGACGATAAACGAGGAAATGCCCATCCAGGCCACCAGGAAGCCGTTTACCGCCCCGATGGCGAGCGCGCAGGCGAGCGCCAGCAGGATGGACGGATAGGGGTCCATGCCGGCGGTGCGCAGGAAGTATCCGCACATCAGCGCGGCAAAGCCTGCGGTGTGGCCGATGCACAGGTCAAAGCCGCCCGCGGAAATGACGACGCCCATGCCGGCGGCCAGCACTGCGGAAAGGCAGGCGCTCAGCACAATGGAATACAGGTTATCCAGCGTCGCATAGGCGGGCTTGAGCAAACCGAACACCAGCAGGCACAGCAGCATCAGCCCGACGAAAGACAGCGTCTGAGGGCTGGGCAAAAGCTTTTTCCAAGACAATTCGCGCTTCATCCTTTGCCACCCTCCTTAAATCTTTACCTGCTGAATCGTCGCGCGATTCTTAAAGCAGGACAGCCCCACGGCAACAATCAGAATCAGGCCCTGCACCAGCGGGGTGAAATAGTATTGCGCGGAGAGCAGGGTCATAAAGTTGGATACGCAAATCATGAACAGCGCGCCCACGAACGTGCCGGCGATGTTGACGCTGCCGGGCTTGAACATGGTGGAACCTAGATAGCAGGCGGACAGCGCCGGCAGCATGTAGTTTTGTCCCGCCCCTACGATGGAACCGCCGTACCGGATGGGTTCGGTGGTGGAAGCCAGCGCATACAGGGCGCCTGCCAGCAAAAACGCCAGTATCTTCATGCGCCGTTCCGCAATGCCGGCCTCCATGGCGGCGAATCGGTTGGCGCCCACGATGCGCAGCTCAAAGCCAAAGCGCGTTTTCTGCACGACCCAGAATGCGACGACGAACAGCGCGATGAATTCCCAGCCTAGCACGAAAAAGCCGCCCCACTGCATGCGCCCAATGGAGAGCACGCTTTCGTTTTGCAGCCAGATGGTGATGCCTTCGTTGAAGGAACGCTCGATGCCAAGCCCCATGAACATGACCGCAATGGAAACGATAAAGGCGGAAAAGCCGAAGCGTGTGACGATAAAGGCGATGAAGCATCCGATGGCCATGCCGATAACCAGCACGATGCCGAGCGCAGGCAGGTAGCCGACTCCGGCGTTGATGAGCATGGTGAACACGGCGCTCATCATGCCGAGCGTGCCCGCAAAGGAAATATCGCTTTCTCCGGCAATCATCACAAAAGAAAGGCCCAGGGAGAGGAACCCAAGCACGCTGGCCTGCAGGAAAATGGTTTTGATGTTTTCGGCGGACAACAGGTTTGCGTCCGGTCGGCACAGCTGCATGGCCAGAACCAGCGCGAGCAGCACCACCGGCATGGCGAATCTTGCGAACGCCGCGGACATGACCTTACTGCGCACGATTGCCACCTCCCATAATATAAGCCAGCAGACTGTCCTTTGTGGTTTGCGACGGGGTGCATTCGTGCACAATTCTGCCCTTATACAATACGATGATTCTATCGCTGATACCCATCGCTTCTTCGATGTCTCCGGTGGCCAGCAGCACGGCGCTGCCCTGCTGGACAATCCGGCCGATGATTTTGTATATTTCCGCCTTCGCTTCGATATCCACGCCGGCGGTCACCTCGTCCATCAGGTACAGAGGATAATCGCTGGTCAGCCATTTCCCGACGACGACCTTTTGCTGGTTGCCGCCGGACAGGCCGGTCATCCTGTAATGGATGTCGTTGGGCCGCACGTCGAGCTGATGCACCAGCCCTTGGGCCAGCCTGTCCTCCCGTGCGCGGCTGAAAACGCCCAGATGGCACGCCTGCGGCATGTCCACGGAGGAGAGATTCTCGCGCACGGCATAGTCTCCAATCATTCCCTGCAGCGCGCGGTCCTCCGGGATGAGCGCCATGCCCATGCCGATGGCGCGCTGCGCGCCATGGCTGCGGCCCAGCGGTTTGCCGCGAAAGACGATTTGTCCCGCGTCGGCCTTGCGCAGGCCGAACAGGCATTCCAAGATTTCGGTCTTGCCCGCCCCGACTGCGCCCACGAGCGACACAATTTCTCCGCTGCGCACGGTGAACCCGACGCCGTTAAGCGTTTTCGGGTCGCGCAGATTCTCCACGCGCAGAATCTCTTCGCCGATGCTCGCCTGCACCTTGGGAAAGAAGGTTTCCATGCGCTTGCCCAGCATGGCCTGCACCAGTTCCGCCTCGCCAAGCGCGTCCGTCTCGCGGCTGAGCACATGCATGCCGTCGCGAAAAATGCTGATGCGGTCGCAGATGGTGTAGATTTCGTCCAACCGGTGCGAAATGTAAATGACGGTGGTTCCCTGCGCTTTGAGGGTGCGGATGAGGGAGAAGAGCTTCTGCGTTTCCTCCATGCCCAGCCTCGCCGTCGGTTCGTCCAGCACCAGCACTTTGGGCTGGTGGATGAGGGCGCGCGCGAGAATGACAAACTGCTGCTGCGAAACCGAGAGCGCTCCGGCGGGTGCGCGTAAGTCCAGCGGAAAATCGATGCGTTCGAGAATGGCGCGCACCGTATCCGCGCCCGATTTCCATTGCAGCACGCCGTGGCGAAGCGGGGGATTGGCCAGGAGAATGTTCTCCAGCACAGACATGCTGCCGACGATATTGAGTACTTGGTGTACGACCTGTATGCCCAATTCCTGGAGCTTGAGCGGCGTCAAACCCGTGATGTCCTGACCGTCCAGGAATATTTTTCCTTCATCCGGCCGATAGATACCGGCAAGCGTTTTCATCAGCGTGGACTTACCCGCTCCGTTGGAGCCCACCACTGCGTTGACCTGCCCCCGAAGAATATCCAAATCCACACCCTGCAGCGCCCGGGTGGCGCCAAAGGATTTATGGATGTTTCGCATCTGCAAAATTGCGTTCACGCGCTCACCCCTGTTTTCATATGAGCTCAGGCCGCTGCGCGGCGGCGGTGCGGAAGACCGCCCGGTGCGGCGCGCAGCGGCCCTGTGCGGGGATAGGCCTTACTTCAGATAGTCTTCCAGCGTTCCCAGCACCGGTTCCAGGACTTCCGTCCAATGCTCCTGCGGCGTTTGAATCTTCACGGTCTTGATGTCGCCCAGCACATAGTCGTCGTTGGTGACAAAGTAGGTAGTGCCGATTTGCGCGAAGGGGACATCGCCGCCCTGGAGATGGGTCAGCACGGACTGAGCGGCAAGCGTGCCCAGCTCATAGGAATTCTGTCCCATGAAGCCCCAGGCGCCGGCGGTGTCTTCCAGCATGGCGCTGATGACGTCATCGCCGGTATCGGCGGAGATGATGGTCACGTCCTCCACCTTGCCCATTTCCAGCAGCGCGTTGTATACGCCGACCGCGGGCATGTTCCAGGTGACCAGCACCGCCTTGATATCGGGATCGGCGGTCAGCGCGGCCTTGGTGACTTCATAGCCCTGCGTTACCGGGTCGGCAGCGGAGACCTCGCGCGTTTCGCCGACTTTCTGGATGTTGCTGAAGGAGGAGAGGACGGATTCGGCGCCCTCGCCGCGATCCAGCAGCGTGGCCCAGCCGGAGGTATCCAGCAGGATGTACTTGCCTTCTCCCTGCATCTGGTTGACGGCATAAATGCCCATCTGCACACCGCCGCTCCAGTTGTCGCACATGATGCCGGTGATGGCGCCGTCCAGGAACATGTCCACGCCGATGACGGGGATGCCGGCGTCACGGGCCTGGATGGAGACGCTGTTGAATGCGCCGCCTTCGCCGCCGGCCACAATGATATAGTCTACGCCCTTGGTGATGAAGTTTTCGACAGCGGCCACCTGCTGGGTGGTCATTCCGCCGCCGTCCTGGTGCTCTACGGTGAAGCCCAGGGGTTCCAGCACGTCCTTGATGGCCTGCACACAGTTGCGGTTCCACGCGTTGCCCATATGCTGGGTCGCAACGCCGACAACCTTGCCCGTGCCGTCCACCGCTTCGGCGGAAGCGAAGGAGCACAAAGACAGCACCAGTATGGTAGTCAGGAGCAGAGACAGTACCTTTTTCATACAATGGGTCCCTCCTTGTATCAATATAGCACGAACCCGTGCTCGGGTCATGGGGTTACAGCCGCGCCAGACGCTCGCCCAGCTCCGCCTGCATGGAGGCGGCCTGCTGGAAAACGGGCAGGAGCGCGCGGTATACGGATTGAGTTTCCCGGGCGGGCGTGCAGCGGCTGCGCAGCTGATGGACGCCCTGCACGGACTCATAGCCGGGCCAGAAGCCGAGTCCCACCGCCGCGCAGGCCATGGCGCCCAGGCTGCCCGCGTCCTGCCCGACGTTGGTTTCCAGGATGGTTTTTTCGTAAATATCGGCAAATATCTGCCGCCACACGGCGCTTTTCCCGCCGCCTCCGACCAGCAGCATCTCTTCGGCCAGCGGGACCATCTTCGAGAGGATGTCCATGGAAAGCCGCAGATTCATCGCGATGCCTTCCAGCACGGCCCGCAGCACGTCGCTGCGGGTATGGCCCAGCGTCAGGCCCAGCAGCGCGCCGCGGATATCGGGGGAAGGCTCTGCGCAGGACCCGCCCGCCAGGGAGGGATTGAACAGCAGCTTGTTGGCGCCGGCCGGCGAATGGCTGGCGATTTCGGTGATGATATCGTAGACATCTTTTCCACTCTGCTCCGCCTGGGCGAGCAAATCCAGACACAGGGTGTTCTTGACCCAACGGAGGCTGTTGCCGGCGCTGAAAATGCTGGTGGCCGAAACAAACATGCCCGGAACGCAGTGGGCAAACACATACGGCCTTTTGTCCAGGCTGACAATGGGCTGATGCGAGGCGACCGCAATCCAGGCGGACGTGCCCAGAGAGGTATAGGCGGCGCCGTCGCTCACGCAGGCCGCGCCGGTCGCCATGCATGCGTTGTCCACGCCGCCCGCGACGACCTGGACGCTGCGCGGAAGGCCGAGCAATGCGGAGGCCTCCTCCGTCAGGCCGCCCAGCACCTCGGAGGACTCCAGAATCCGGGGCAGCTTGGCCGGGTCCACGCCGGAGGCGCGCAGGAAGCGCGGCTCGTAACGGCGCGCCGTGGCCAGATAGACGCCGCTGCCGGAAGCATAGCTGTGGTCCGTGGCGGCGACGCCGGTCAGGCGAAAATTGACATAGTCCTTGGTCCCCAGGAAGCAGGCGGCCTGTCGGTACACGTCGGGCTGATGCTCCTGAATCCACATGATCTTGAAAATGGTGTACAGCCCTGCGGGAAAGCCGCAGCCGGTCTGCAGGTACCAGTCGCCTTCCGAAACGGACTGAAAGAAGCGGGCGGCCTGCGCTTCGGCACGGCTGTCCGACCAGATGGGGCAGTATTCTGTCAGCAGGCGGCCGTCTTCGCCGAGCGGGACGGCGCCCAGGCTGTGGCCGGAACCGGCGATAGCGGCCACGTCCGAGGGCGCAACGCCGGAGGACTGCAATAGCTGCCGCACGCTGCGGACCACGCTGTGCCACCAGTCCTCCGGGCGCTGTTCGTGGAACTTTTCACGGGGATAATACGTTTTGACGGACGCGAACTCGGACGCGCACAGGCGTCCCTCCTGCGTGTACAGACAGGCTTTCGTGCCCCCGGTACCCAGATCGTACGCCAGGATATACTTCATCGCAATCCCTCCGTCAGTAGCAGTCGGTCTGTGCGGTTTCGAGGCTGAAGGAACGGTGGATATTCAGCCGGGCGTCCACTTCGTTCATAATGGAAAGGATGCTGCGCAGCCCGATGCCGAATCGGGCGCATCCCGCGTCCATCATTTCCAGCATTGTATCCAGGGAGCGCACGCCGCCCGCCGCTTTGATAAGCGCGCTGTCGCCGATGGCGCTTTTGATAAGGCGTATGGTATGGACCGTAGCGGGCTTGCTGGCCCAGCCCGTGCCGGTTTTGACATAGGACGCGCCGGCGCGCACGGCAATTTCCGCGCCGCGGCGGATTTCATCATCCGTCAGATAGGCAACTTCCAGAATGGTCTTGACGGGCTTCCCGTCCGCGGCTTCCACCACGGCGCGGATGTCGTCTTCGACCGTCTGGTCCATGCCGCTTTTCAGCGCGCCGACATTGATGACCATATCCATTTCGTCGCAGCCGGTGCGGAGATGCTCCTTGGCGGTCAGCACCTTGATGGCGGTGGAATCTGCGCCGGAGGGGAACCCGATGACGCCGCCTACCTTTACATCCGGCAAATCGGCCAGACGCTGCTTGAGGTAAGGGGTAAAGCAGGGCATTGCAAAGGCGCAGACAAAATGGTATTCCCTGCATGCGGCCACAATCCGGTCGATTTCCTGCCTGCTGACATCCGTGCGCACGCCGCTGATATCCACAACGCGGGCAATGGTTTGAAGTCGTGCATCCATGATAGCATTCGCCTCCGCTAAGCTGTTTCCATCCGACGGATTCATCATAACATAACGATGTTTCTTTGTCAATGCCAACCTTAACTTTTGTGTAAAATTGTATGTTCATCCAAGATGTGCCGCGCGTCGTCCGGGAAAAACCGGATGACTTTGTGCGGAGCAGGGTGCGAAGCCATTGCCCCCTGCAAACGGACAGGGGTACGCCATCCCGGGCCGTTTTTCGAAGGACGGCTGCCCGCGCGGACAAAGGCGTGCATGCCGAATCCGGGCGCGCCAGAACGCCGGCTGTACCTGGGAAAATGGCCTTTTTTTTCAAGCTTGTCTTGGGAGGAAGGCGTGGTTTCCCGACGTGCGGCCCTGAGCGGAGCGCGGCCGCTCCGGGCGGGCACGCCGGCAGGGGAAAGGAATCTGCCGCGAAGGCCGCCGTCCGGCGCATGGCGTGCCGTTCCGTTTGCATATCTTTTAATACAGGGTATATAATAGAGGATGATGTTTTCGGACGGGCATCGCAAAACAACATAAAAGAGGATGATGTTTCATGTTCCTTATCGGTGATATGTCCGGAACCAACGCGCATGTGCCATAAAGTAACACATAAGAATTTGATAGACAGCAGCCCGCTATTCCGTAATTCTCAAATAAAGATATAAGCCTACGCAACCAAATATAACATTTTTTGCTTGCCGTAGTTGGTAGAACTTTTGAAAAGTCAAGAGTATAATGAGGTCAGGAGGTGTGAAAAGTATGAAAATGCAGAAAAGTAATATCGCCTATAATTTGACT
>NHCFR05603__coassemble_392_pt1 | contig 35492 bp, 31 predicted proteins | sample NHCFR05603__metabat2_high_PE_044 | metagenome-assembled genome bin NHCFR05603
GAGGATGTAGGCACATATGTTCCAAAATGAAACAAAAATGGAATATCTTACACGCCTCGTCGTGATTGCGGATGATATTACCGGCGCGTTTGATACCGGCGTTCAGTTTTCCAAGCGCGGGGCGTCCGTCCAGGTGGCCGTCGGCGCGCGCCTGGGCGAGGAAGCGCCCCGGGCCGACGTGGTCGTCATCGACGCCGAAACGCGCCATCGTACCGCCCGGGACGCTTACCATGAAACCTATCGCATCGCCTCCGCCGTCGGCGCGTGGCGGGCGCCCCACCTGTACGTCAAGACCGATTCCGGTCTGCGCGGGAACATCGGTCCGGCCATTAAGGCCGTGCTGGACGCCACCGGAGAGGACTTCGCAGCGTTTGCGCCCGCCTATCCGGACATCAACCGCGTCACGCGCGACGGCTGCCAGTGGGTGGACGGCCAGCGCATAGAGGACAGCGTCTACGGCCGGGATTTGTTTGAGCCGGTGCGCACCTCGCGCGTGGGGCAGCTCCTGAGCCCCTACGGGCTGAACGTGTGCGAGTGCAAAGCGCCCTGCAAGCTTGCCTACGGCCCTTCCACCGCCGCGGTATTCGACGCCGAATGCAACGAGGATTTTCATCGCATCGCGCGCCTGATCCGGGACGAAGGCCGGCTGCGGGTGACGGCCGGGTGCGCCGCTTTCGCCGCCTCTCTGCCCGCCTATTTCGGCCTGCCCGACCGTGCCGCCGAAGCGCCCGAGGTGCATGCTCCGCTCGTCATCGTATGCGGAAGCCTGAATCCCGTCACGCGCTATCAGTTTGAATACGGTGAGCGCATGGGTTACAAGCGCGTCATCCTCAGCCGCCGCCAGCTTCTGGAAGCGGATTACCTGGAAAGCGAAGACGGCAGGCGTCTGCTGGCCTCTTTGGGCGACGTGATGCGCTCCCGCCGAACGCTCATGCTGGATACCGGTTTGGACGTGCCCAAGGACGAGCCGGACGACTGCCTGGAGGAGACGCGGGTGCTCATCGCGCGCAGGCTGGGCGCGCTGCTGCTGCGCATGCTCGGCATGGAGGAGGCCCGGGACTACACGCCCATGATTATTGGCGGGGACACGCTCATCGCCTTCCTGACGCAGGCCGGCTTTCCCCGCGTTGTGCTGGAGGGCGAAGTGAGCGCGGGCGTGGTGATGTTTTCCATGGTTTTCCGGGGCAGGACCATTCGGATGCTCTCCAAGAGCGGCGGTTTCGGCAGCCGCACGCTGCTGGGAGATGTCGTTTCCGAACGGATGACGGGGAGGTGCCAGTGATGTATGCCTGCAGGTTGCCGCGCGCCGTGTACGCGGGCGAAGGCGCGCTGGAGATACTGTCCGCGCCGCTGATTCCCTGCGAGAAGGTTGCGGTGTTCGGCGACCGGGGCGTGGAGAAGGCGGGAGGCCTGGCCAGGCCTCTGGCCCTGCTCAGGCGCGCGGGCCACGACGTGGCGCTGCTGCTGGACATTCCCGCCGAGCCGACCTGCGAGCAGGCACAGGAGGCGGTCGACGCCTTCCGGGAGACCGGCGCCGGGGCCATCGTAGCCATTGGCGGCGGCAGCGTCATGGATGTGGCCAAGCTCTGCTCCGTGGTGGGGCGGGAGCACACCGTGCGCGAGCTTCTGGACGATGCTTCCCTGGCCCGGCGGAGCGGCTTTGCCGTCATGGTTCCCACCACGGCGGGCACGGGCGCGGAAGCCACGCCCAACAGCATTGTGGCCGTGCCGGAGAAGGCGCTCAAGGTGGGCATCGTGTCCGACGAGATGCTGCCGGATGCGGTCGTGCTGGACGGCGAACTGCTGCGGGGGCTGCCTGCAGGCGTTGCGGCCTCCACCGGCGTGGACGCGCTGTGCCATGCGATAGAGTGCTTCACCTCCAGGAAGGCCACGCCCTTTAGCGACTTGTATGCCCTGGAAGCGCTGCGGCTGATTTTTGACAATATCGAGCCCGCGTGTCTGGAAGCCGGAGACATGGCGGCCAAGAACGCCATGCTGCGGGCCGCCTACTATGCGGGCGTGGCCATTTCCTGTTCCGGCACCACGGCGGTGCATGCGCTCAGCTACCCGCTGGGCGGAAAGTACCGCATTCCTCATGGCGTGGCCAACGCCATGCTGCTGATGCCGGTCATGCGCTTTAATTTCGACGCCTGCCGCGAGGATTTGGCGCGCGTGTACGACGGCCTGGGCCGGACGGGCGCGGCCGATAAGGCCGCATGGGTGCTCGGGCGTATGGAAGACATCGTCAGGGCGCTGCATATCCCCACCCGACTGGATGCGTACGGCGTATCTGCGGACGACCTGGATTCCCTGGTCGCGGCGGGCATGGACGTGCAGCGGCTGCTGGTCAATAACAAGCGGCGCGTTACCGCCGTCGATGCGCGCAGGCTCTATCGCGAACTGCTGGAAGGAGGCGCATAAGTTGGCAAAGACCCTTGGCGGCATCATCGTACCCATCCTCACGCCGATGCATGCGGACGAGCGCATCAATGAACCGGCGCTTCGAAACCACATCGACAGGATGCTGGAAGGCGGCGTACACGGCCTCTTCCCCTGTGGCACCAACGGCGAAGGATATATCCTGTCCGAAGGCGAGAAGGAAGAGGTGTTCGCCATCTGCCTTTCGCAGACGGCCGGCCGTGTGCCGGTGTTTGCGGGGACGGGCTGCGTCGGCACGCGCGATACCATACGCCTGTCCCGAAAAGCGGCCGATATGGGGGCCGACGTATTGTCCGTCATTACGCCGGGCTTCGCGGCGGCCTCCCAGGAGGAGCTCTATGCGCACTACCGCGCCGTGGCAGAAAGCGTCGATGCGCCTATCCTGCTTTACAATATCCCCGCCCGCACGGGGAATGCGCTGGCCCCTGTGACGGTGGAGCGGCTGAGCCGTATTCCCAATATCGTGGGCGTCAAGGATTCCAGCGGCAACTTTGACAACATCCTGCAATACATCGAGCGCACGCGTGGCAGCGGGTTTGTCGTGCTGTCCGGCAACGACTCGCTCATCCTCTGGACGCTGCTGGCGGGCGGGGCAGGGGGAATCGCCGGATGCGCCAACGTGTTTCCCGAAACCATGACTGCCATCTACGAGCGCTTCCTGGCGGGCGATATCGAAGGGGCGCGCAGGGCGCAGGACGCCGTTCGTCCTTTTCGGGACTGCTTCCGATTCGGCAATCCCAATACCGTTGTCAAGGCCGCCGTCGCGCTGCAGGGCTATCCGGTGGGCAAGTGCCGCAGACCCTTCGACCGTCTGCCGGAGGAAGGGCTGGCAGCCGTCCGGCAGGTGCTTGCCGAGCTGGCCGAACAGGGGGTGCGTTGAATGAAGCCGCGCATTGCCATCACCATGGGCGACCCCGCGTCCATTGGGCCGGAGCTCTGCGTTCGCCTGCTGGCGAATGCGGAGACGTACGATATCTGCAGGCCGCTGATTGTCGGCGACAGCGGGATTCTCGTGCGTGCCATGGACATTCCCGGCATGCCGCGGCTTTCCCTCAGGCCTGTGGAGACCCCGGATGACGCGCTGTATACCCACGGCACGCTGGATGTGCTGGACATGCACGCCTGCGCACCGGAGGAGATTGTTCCGGGCCGCGTGAGCGCCCGGGCGGGCGACGCGGCATTCCGGTATGTGCGAAAGGCCATTGCCCTGGCCATGGCGCGGGACGTGGACGCCACGGTGACCAACGCGCTGAACAAGGAGGCGCTGAACCTGGCGGGCCACCACTTTTCCGGGCACACGGAAATCTATGCCCACTACACCCACACTTCGCGTTACGCCATGCTGTTGGCGGACGAGGACATGCGCATCGCGCACGTTTCCACCCATGTGTCGCTGCGCGAGGCCTGCAACTGCGTGAAGAAAGAACGCGTGCTGGAGGTCATCCGCATGGCGGACAGGGCCTGCCGCAGCATGGGCGTTGCGCAGCCCCGCGTGGGGGTGGCGGGACTCAACCCCCACTGCGGAGAGAACGGACTGTTCGGCCGGGAGGAGATAGAGGAAATTTCGCCCGCCATCCAGGCGGCCCGCGCCGAGAACATTGACGCCGACGGCCCCGTGCCGCCTGACACCGTATATGCCAAGGCGCGCGGCGGATGGTACGATGTCGTGGTCGCCATGTACCATGACCAGGGCCACATTCCGCTGAAACTGCTCGGCTTCGTATACGACCGCGACGCGAAGGCGTGGCAGGCGGTCGGCGGCGTGAATATTACGCTGGGCCTGCCCATCATCCGCACGTCGGTCGACCACGGTACCGCCTTTGACCAGGCGGGCAGGGGGACGGCCAGCGAGCTGAGCCTGAAACACGCCGTCGAGTACGCCGCGCGCCTTGCCGGCCGGTAGAAATGCACACCTGTCTACGGTGTCATATAAAGAACTACAGGTAGAAAGGAGACTTCCCATGAAAAAATTTCTGTCCCTTCTTACGGCGCTCCTGCTGCTCATGGGCTTAATCCCGGCAGCCCTGGCGGAAGAGCCAATCGTCATCACCGGAATGATTCTCAAAGACGCCATTCTCCCGGACGCTTCCGACAACAGCGTGCTGGACTATATTGAGGAGCAGACCGGCATTCGCGTGGAAATCACGGAAATTGCCGACGTGGAAAAGATGGGCCTGATTTTTACCAGCCAGGAATTCCCGGATTTTTTCATGAACACCGGCTTGTCTGACGACCAGCTGATCCTCGCCGCCGAGGACGGAGCCATCATTCCCCTGGACGATTTGATTGAGCAATACGCGCCCACCTGGAAGGCCTTCCTGGAAAGCGATCCCGTGGCCAATACCCTGATGCGCTTCCCCGACGGCAAGCTCTACGCGCTGCCCACCATCGACTACTCCGGCGTGGAACGCAACCTGCGCGATCAGTGGTGCATCAACGAAGCCTGGCTCAAAGAGCTGAACCTTGCGTATCCTACCACCATTGACGAGTATACCGAGGTGCTGCGCGCCATCAAAGCGGCCGCCGGCACCGGCACCATTCCGGAAAACGTCATTCCGTACTTCTTCCGGATGGACCAATGGGTGAACGGCCAGTATGATTTGTACGCCTGCTTTGGCGTCTACGTGTCCGATGAAAACATGATGACGGTGGAAGACGGCCAGGTGGTCTACCAGGGCGTCAACGAGAAGCTCAAGCCCGCCCTGCAGTACCTGCGCGATTTGTATGCGGAGGGCCTCATCACGCCCGATTGCTTCACCGCCGACTCGAACACGTACCGCTCCATCACCACGTCCACCGAGCCCATGGTCGGCGCGTTCCATGCGTTCCACAACACCGTGCCCGACAAGTTCACGGCGCTGGCGCCCCTTTCGTCCGAGTATTGCGAGAATCCCTATATTCGCCGTCAGCTCAAGCTGCAGACCAGCAAGCCCTTCATGATTACCTCCGCCTGCGAGCATCCGGAAGTGGTCATGCAGCTTGCGGAATGGATTGCCGCAACGCCCGAAAATACCTATACCGTGGCCTGGGGCCGGCAGGGCATCTTCTGGGACTACAACGAAGAAGGAAAAATCTATAAGCTGATTGAGCAGTCCGATCCTGAATTCCTGGAAAACAGCAAGGACTTTGGCTACCATAACCGGTTTATCAACCTGCGCGACGACGCCTTCTATGCCAATTACGACGAGGTGACCAGGGAAGAGGTCAACTCCCGCGCCTGGGCATACTACAATGTATACGAAGACTGCCTGCCGCCCGAGGACATGCTTTACGTCGGCGCTCCGCTGGAGACCGACAAGCAGGATCGCCTGCTCGAACTGCAGACGGACCTGAATACCTACCGCACCACCACGTTCTCCAACTGGATTGCCGGCAACGGCGACATTGAGGCGGAGTGGGACGCGTACATTCAGCAATGCGAAGCCATCGGTCTGGCCGAGTATATCGAGCTGCGCACGGAAGCCTATAACCTGATTTACAACCCGTAATCCTTCCCGGACCCGTGCGGCCCTGCGGGGCCGCACGGGCCTGCCTCCATATCAACGCTTTCGCAGAAAAGAGGTCATGTCATGCAAGATTCCGTTCAGCCGATTGTGCTTAAGAAACCCAGAAGGATATGGAGGCGTATCTTCGAGCGTTGGGAGCTGTACGTTTTTTTGATACCCTCCCTCGTATACCTTGCGCTGTTTAACTACGCCCCGATGTATGGCGTGCTGATGGCCTTTACGGACTTTCGTCCCTCCCGGGGCATTTTGGGCAGTGACTGGGTAGGGCTGAAACACTTTGAGCGCTTCATTTCGATGCCCTCGTTTATTCATATTCTGCGCAACACGCTCACGCTGAGCCTCTATCAGCTGCTTACCTTCCCGCTGCCGGTCATCCTGGCGCTTTGCATGAACAGCTGCCAGAACCTGCGCTTCAAAAAAACCGTACAGACCATCACCTACATGCCCTACTTCATCTCTCTGGTGGTCCTGGTGGGCATGATAAACATTTTCTTTTCTCCCACGCTGGGCGTGGTGAGCAATATTCTCAATCAGCTGGGCATCCTGGACGGGCCTTTGGACCTTCTGGTGCAGTCCGAGTACTTTCCGCATCTTTATGTATGGAGCGGCGTATGGCAGAATATTGGCTGGAACAGCATCATCTATATGAGCGCGCTTTCCACGGTGGACCCGGCCCTGCACGAGGCTGCGGTGGTGGATGGCGCGACCAGGTTTCAGCGCGTGCGCTACATCGATTTTCCCACCATTTTGCCTACGTTTGTCATCATGTTGATACTGGAGACAGGCAAAATCATGAACGTCGGTTTTGAAAAGGTGTACCTGATGCAAAACGCCATGAACCTGACGCATTCCGAGATTATTTCGACGTATGTGTACAAAATCGGCATTCAGCAGGGCAAGTATTCCCTGTCGACAGCCATCAACCTGTTTAACTCCGTCATCAACTTTGTTCTGCTCCTCACCGTGAACTTCGTTTCCCGCAAGGCCGGACAGGCTTCCATCTGGTAAGGGGGCGAAAGAAGTGCAGGCAAAAAAACGCGTGCTCAATTCCGACACGGTATTTAACTTCTTCGTCTATCTGGGACTGGGCCTTCTGGCGCTCATCATCGTATATCCGCTGTATTTTATCGTCATCGCATCCGTCAGCGACCCCATGCTCGTCGGTACAGGCAAGGTGCTGCTCTATCCCCGGGGCATCACCTTTGAGGGGTATCAGAAAATTGTGGAATATACCGATTTATGGGTCGGCTATGGCAATACCATTCTCTACACCGTCGGCTTTACGTTCATTGGCACTACGGTCACGCTGCTGGCCGGCTATGCCCTGAGCCGCAAAGGCCTGGTGGGCCGCAACCTTTTCATGACGCTGTTTGTCATCACCATGTTTTTCAACGGCGGTCTGGTGCCCACCTACTTTACCGTGCGCTCGCTGGGGCTTTCCAACACCCGGTGGATTATCATGATTCTGGGCTCGCTGACGGCGTATCGCGTGATTATCACCCGCACGTTTTTTTCCTCGTCCATCCCCGACGAGCTGTACGAGGCTGCCACGCTGGACGGCTGCTCGCAGACGCGGTTTTTCGTGCAAATCGTTTTGCCGCTGTCAAAGGCGATTACCGCCGTGCTGGTGATGTATACCGCCGTGCAGCAGTGGAACTCATGGTATAACGCCATGGTGTACCTGATGGACGAAGAGCTGATGCCGCTGCAAAGCGTGCTGCGCACCATCATTCTCAGCTCGCAGGCGATGAGCGAAGCGATGGAAATGTCCGGTTCGGACGACATGTCGGCGCACCTGATGATGGTGGAAACGATGAAATACGGCGTTATCATCGTCTCTTCGGTGCCGATTCTCTGCCTGTATCCTTTTGTTCAGAAATACTTTACGCAAGGCGTCATGATTGGTTCCATCAAGGGCTGAAAGGCCGAACACAGGAGGCTTGTCTATGAATCATCCCCAGAAAATACGACCGTTGGCCAACGCATATGTGGAGGTCGCCCGCTCCGACAGCCCGCTGACGCACTATCACGGCAGCTGCTCGGTGTGCGTGATGCCGGACGGCAACCTGATTGCCAGTTATAACCATGGCGGCCCCGACTATTGGATGCGCGACGGCTTCTACGCGGAGGCATGCATCTCTGCGGACGGGGGAAAGACGTGGGAAAACACGCTGCACCACCGCCTGAACCATGCGCGCGCATTCAGGGCGGGCGGCAAGGTCTATATCCTCGGCCAGCTGGCGACAGAGGGCATCATTGCCAATCCGGACGGAACAAAGCGAATTAAGAACGGCCACAAAATGGGCGACATCGCCGTGGTGTGCTCGGCGGACAACGGCCGCACGTGGGGCGAACAGGCCAGGCTGACCCACGGCGAGCGCTGGCATCAGGCGCCCAGCAACGTATGGTATAAGGATGGATATGTGTACCTGGTGATGGAAAAGGCCGTGTACGACGCGATGAACTGCTGGAACGTCAACGAGCTGGCGCCTGTGCTGATGCGCGCCAGAGAGACCGACGACCTGACCCGCGCCGAAAGCTGGACCTTTGCCGAAGCGCCCGCCTTCCGCGACATGATTGATTTTAGCAAGACCGATTACTTTGGCATCCCGTACTACGCCACCCCCGAAAACGACGAGGCCGTGCTGGCGCCCCATCGCCGCTGCGCGCCCATGGGCTGGCTGGAAACGCAGGTCGTGCAGATATTGGACCCTGACCACAATTGGTATGACCCCAACGGCAAAACGCTGCATCTGATTGCCCGCGCGCATACGGGCCTGACAGGCTATGCCTGCGTCGTGAAAGTCACCGAAAACGACGATGGCACCATGACCACGGGCTTTGTATACGCGCCTTCCGGGAAAAAACACTTTTACATTCCGCTCCCCGGCGGCCAGATGAAATTCCACATCGTATACGACGCGCAGACAAAGCTGTATTGGCTGCTGAGCACCCAGGCGACGGACAGCATGATTCGCGTGGACAGAATGCCGGACGACCGTTTCGGGCTGCCCGATAACGAACGGCAGCGCCTGGTGCTCCATTTTTCCAGGAACTGCATAGACTGGTGCTTTGCCGGCGTGGTCGCGCAGGAGCAGCACCCCAAGTGCTCGCGTCACTACGCCTCCATGGATATTGACGGAGACGACCTGGTCATCCTCTCCCGCTCCGGCGATGAAAACGCCCAATCCGCCCACAACGGCAACATTGTCACCTTCCATCGCGTAAAGGATTTCCGGGGCCTCGTCTACTGATGCCGCCGCCCGTCTCCGCTCCGGCGCGTTTACGGCATATCCGCCGCCGCCCTGCTCAGGACGGCGGCGGATGCATGCATGGACAAAAACGGTTTTACAGTATCCCCATAAATACCAGCCCCAGCAGCACCAGCGTGACAAGCGCCAACGCGGCGCCCAGCGTCACGGCCAGATTGATGCGGCCGCCCCGCGCCTGTCCGCCCGTGCTTTCCGGCAGCAGGTGCGCCCGCCGCAGGCCCGTAACCAGCGGCTTATACAGCAGCAGCGTGATGGCCGCGTTCAGGCCGTACTTGAGCAGGTTAAACGGCAGGAAGTAGGGCACCAGCATGGCGGCTACCGCCTCGCGCGGGTAGCCCATATACAGCGGTGTAATCAGGTAGTTCCACAGGATCATGACCGCCGTGGTCAACAGGCATCCCGCCACCAGGCCGATGACCGCGTTTTTCAGCGTGCGGCGCCTGCAATACAGCAGCGCCGCCGTGCAGGAGAAGGTCGCCGACGAGAGAAAATTCATGACCATGCCGATAAAGCCCGTGTCGCTGACGGTGAGCATCTCCACCAGGGATACCACCAAGGACACGCTCATCGCGCTGAGGGGGCCGTAGAGCAGGCCGGAGATGGCGATAACGACGTCCTTGGGGTCGTATTTCAAAAATAGAACGACCGGTATGCGGCCTACCACCATGACAATATACGCCAGGGCTGCGAGCATGGCCAGAATGGTCATCTGCTGGATACGTTGGTTTCCGCGGTTCATGAAAAAAGCCTCCTTCGTCCCGATACAAATAGCGCCTGAAAGCTCTGCCTTCAGACGCTTGAAACAGCGGGCGCAACAGGACGCCGTCTTCTTCCATCCAGACTATACTGTCGGTCCCGGAGTTTCACCGGGTCGGCCTTGCGGCTCGCGGACTGTACCGCCGATCGGGAATTTCACCCTGCCCTGAAGACAAAACATTCATTTGTCGCACGCATTATAGCGCAACGCAACGCAAATTGCAAGAGGCAGCCTGTCAATATTTCTTCCGACGTCTCCTGCCGCGGGGCGTGTTTTGCGCGCCGTGCGCGCCGAAAACGCGCGCAGCGGGATAAAGGCCCGCGGCGGCGTGACTTTTTTATCCTCTGGATTGATTTTTTCCGTCGCGTTTGCTATAATAACCCCTGCGGTTGTGATGACAGCCGGGTCCCGTGCAATGTTGCCGCGTGAAGCCTGTCAGGGCCGGAAGGCAGCAGCAGTAAGCGTCGTGCGCATGTGCCGCGGGGGTTCCTGGCTTGAGCAGCCGTTTTTATTTATATCATGACCAAAAGAAGATTTATAACAAATTTATTACTTTTTTGTGTTTTTTTGATGACAAATCGTACACTATGTGATATAATGCCCAAAACAGACAAAGAATCCTTCTTACAGAAGCATAGGGGGCACCGAACATGCGCGTACAGGGAAACATGACGGACGTAATCGCCGCTTGGGGATGCGAGATGCGGACGGGGTTGGGCGTGCTTCTGGGCGCTGTCAGACTGCTGGAAAGCAGCGGACGCGCCTGCGCGAATCCGACGTCGTATTGGGAAAACATGCGCGGGGATATTCTGGCGCTGTACCGGCTGGCGGAAAGCTTCGCCGCTTCCCGCGTCTTGCAGGAGGCGACCGGCTTTGTCCGCGCGGATATCCTGGCGGAGGGCTGCGCGCGGTATGCACAGTATCTTGCCGGCAAGGACGGGCCGCAATGGCTGCTGGATATCGACGGGCCTCTGCCGGTCAGGGCGCGCGGCGATTTGCTGGCGCATGCGCTGAGCCTGCTTCTGGGCCGCGCGTGCGCCGCGACGCGGGAGGGCGACTTTGTGCATGTGGCCGCGGGGTACGCCGGAGCGGACGTGCGGATTGCCGTATCCGACACGGGCCATGGCCTGCCGGACGCGAGCGCATCCGGCAGGCGCGCGCTGGTCCGGGAGATGCAGGGAGAATACCGGTGCCGGTACGAGGCGGGCGTCGGCGCGACGGAGACCATCTGGCTGCCGGGCGCAGCCCTGCGGCGCCGCTAGCCGGACCTATCGGGAATTGTGCCTTCGCGCTTGACCCGAAGGGAGGCATGCCGTATACTCATGACAGAGCTCCCGTAAAATCGACAAGGAGGTACTTTCATGATTGATCTGGCTTCTGTGCGCGCGGCGGACCCCGAGCTTTTCGCGGCCATGGAAAGCGAGCTCGTCCGTCAGCGCGACCACCTGGAACTGATTGCTTCGGAAAACTATGTCAGCCCGGCCGTCATGGCGGCCATGGGTTCCCATCTGACAAACAAATACGCCGAAGGATATCCGGGCAAGCGGTACTACGGCGGATGCGAATACGTGGACGTGGCGGAAAATCTGGCGCGCGAGCGCGCGAAGGCGCTCTTTGGCGCGGAACACGCCAACGTACAGCCGCACTCCGGCGCGCAGGCCAACATGGCCGTCTATTTTTCGGTATTGTCGCCCGGGGACACGGTGCTGGGCATGAACCTTTCCCACGGCGGTCATCTGACGCACGGAAGCCCGGTGAACATTTCCGGAAAACTGTATCGCTTTGTGCCGTACGGCGTGTCGGACACGGACGAGCGCATCGACTATGACGCGCTTGCCGAGCTGGCGATGTCCTGCAAACCCAAGCTGATTGTGGCCGGCGCGAGCGCCTATCCGCGCGAAATCGATTTTGCCCGCATCGGCGCTATCGCCAGGGAAGCGGGCGCGCTGCTGATGGTGGACATGGCGCACATCGCGGGCCTGGTGGCGGCGGGACTGCATCCCAGCCCCGTGCCGCATGCGGATTTTGTGACCACCACCACCCACAAAACCCTGCGCGGGCCGCGCGGCGGCATGATTCTCTGCCGCGCCGAATATGCCAAGGCCATTGACAAGGCGATTTTCCCCGGCACGCAGGGCGGGCCGCTGATGCATGTCATCGCGGCGAAGGCCGTGGCGCTCAAGGAAGCCATGACGCCCGCGTTCGCGGCGTATCAGGAGCGCATTGTCAAGAACGCAAAGGCCATGGAAAACGCGCTGCGCGCCGAGGGCGTGCGCATGGTGTCCGACGGCACGGACAACCATCTGCTGCTGCTGGATTTGACGGGCACGGGCGTCACGGGCAAGGCGCTGGAGGCATTGCTGGGGCGCGCGCACATCACGGTCAACAAAAACACCGTCCCCCGCGAAACGCTCAGCCCCTTTGTGACCAGCGGCATCCGCATCGGAACGCCCGCGGTCACCACGCGCGGCATGAACGAAGCGGATATGGCCCGCATTGCCGGCTGGATTGCGCGCGTGCTGCGCGAGGGCGAGGCATGCGTGCAGTCGGTGGCGGACGAGGTCGTCGCGCTGTGCGGCCGGTATCCGCTCTACGAGTGCGACGTGCAGGCATAAGCGCTCCTGCCGAACGAAAAGCGCCGGAGCCGGGGCGTCCGAATGTTGCCCCGGCTCCGGCGTTTTTTGCTCCGCGCGCGGGCGCCGCGCGGCGTGTCCGGCGCTGTCAGCCGTTCCTTTCCGCGCGCGCCTGCGCGGCGCCCCGATACAGGGCGTCGTGATACTGCGTCAGCCGGCTGTAAAGCGCATGGCGCTGCGGATGGGGCGTGTATACGCGCGCGGTGCGGGCGATGCGGCGAACGCCCTCCGCGGGCGTGGCGAACAGGCCGCAGGCCCACCCGGCGAGGATGGCGCTGCCCAGTGCCGCCACATCGGGATGGGCGGGGATTTCTACCGGGACGCCGTAGACGTCGGCCTGAATCTGGCACCAGACGGGAGAACGGCTTGCGCCGCCGGTCAACACCAGCCGTTGGGGGCGGATGCCGTTTTCCAGAAGCAGGCGCAGGTTTTTGTTGACCTCCATGGCCATGCCCTCCATGACGCACCGAATCAGATCGGCGCGCGTTGTGGACAGCGTCAAGCCGTCCAGGACGCCGGTGGCGTCGTCGTCCCAATAAGGACAGCCGGCGCCCTGCAGATGCGGAACCAGCGTCAGCCCGTGCGCGCCGGGCGTGCTGTCCTGCCCGGCCTCCCGGTTCAAAAGCGCGTACAGGTCGGAAGAGGACATCGTTTCGGCTTCCTTTCCGTAGAGCAAATCCCGCATCCAGGTCAGAATGGGGCCGCACACGATCAGCGAGCCTTCCATGAACCAGCGTTCCGGGACGACGGCGAGGTTCGTAATCAGGTTACAGCCTTTTTCAAACCGGCACCGGGAAGAGGCGGCCAGGATGTTGGCGGCCGTTCCCATGCCAATGGAGATATCGCCTTCCTCCAGCACGCCGCTGCCCAGCGCGGCGCACTGCTGGTCGCCGCCGCCGGTGACCAGCGCGATGCCGTGCGGCAGGCCGAGGGAGGCTGCCAGCGACTCGCGCATCCGCCCCACGGCCGTTCCGGAGGGAACGGGACGCGGCAGACGGCTTTCGTCCAGGCGGAGATAGTCGAGCATCAGGGGACTCCAGCGCTTGCCCATGGGATCAAACATCAGGCTTTCACAGGCGCTGGAATAGTCGGTCACAAATTCGTCCACGCCCATCTCGTGCAGCAGGTATGTGTTCACCAGCGCAAAGCAGGCTGTCCGGTCATACAAATCGCGCTCATGTTTTTTCAGCCAGCAGACAAACGCATAGCTCCACACCGTCGCGATGGACAGGCCGGTAGCGCGCAGGACGGCTTCTTTGCCCAAATCTCTGCGGATTTCTTCGCATTCTGCGCCGCTTCGCCCGTCCATCCAGGTAATGGCGTTTCGCAGCGGCTGCCCGGACGCATCCAGAGGCGCCATGGTGCTGCGCTGTGTGGAAAGCGAAAGAGCGACTATCCGCTCGCGCTCCTGCGGCGTCAGGCGCTGCACGGCCTCCCGAATGGCGTCGAAGTACACGTCGCGGATATGGCGGATGTCCTGCTCCACATGCTTGGGCGCAGGAAAAATCAACGGGTATTCCCGGTAGGATTCCGACAGGATGCTGCCCTGCTCGTCCACGATGAGGACTTTGGACGCGGTTGTTCCGACGTCGGTACCGATGATGAGGCGGTTCATGCGTTTCCCTCCTTTTCCGGCAGATAGCGAATCCTGACGGGAATGCTGGCGTCCGGGGGCACCACTGCGTCAAAGGAGACGGCGCTGGGATCGTTGTTGAAAATGTATCCGCCGGGCCCGTTGGGCCGGATGTGAGGAAACTGCCGCTGCTCCTGCTTCCGGCGCGGCAGGCGGACGTGCGACATGAGGTACATCAGGTTGCAGCTGTTTTCCACCAGCAGCATGTCCTCGTCCGGACCGGACCGGAAAGCGACCAGCTGTCCCCGCATGGCCGCCGGGATGTCGGGCATTTGCTTTTGCAAAGCGCGCGCGCAGGCGATGTCCAGCTCGTCCGGGAGCATGGTGACGACGCTCTGCATCTGCTGGCGGACCGTGCGGAAGCCGCTGGCGCCAAGCGTTTCCACCACGATGGGCACCACGTTGGCCTCCGCCTCTGTTTTGGGCAAATCGCACGGGGGGAGGGTCTGGCGAAGACGGCGCCAGAAGACGATGCGCGCCTTGTCCGTCCGCCGCACGGTCAGCACGGCGCCATGGTCTTCCGTCTCCACCAGCGCTTCGGCGCTTTCGGCCCTGTATCCGCCCAGCCCGGCGCACAGCCCGGACGAAGCGGGAAGGTCTGCCAGCTCCGTGCGCACCTGCCAGCGTTCGCTTGCCCGCCGGTCCTGCGCCTCCGCGATGCCCAGCAGCGCCAGCAGGCGCGGATGATGGACTTCTCCCATGACGCAGAGATGGACGCCGCGCCCGACGGCTTCTTCGATGCAGCGCACTTCCTGCGCTTCCAGGCCGTCGGGGGAGACCAGCAGCATCCATTCGCCCGGCTGCAGGTGGCGCAGCGCCGATACGTCGGCCGCCTGCGAAACGGGAATGCCTGCGTAGCGCAGCGTGCATACGGCCGAGGAAACCGGCCACATGCCGTTGCGGTGCATGTGATGATAGAGGGCGCTCTGGCTCCAGACAATCGTCAATCCATGCTGGCGCAGCACGGGGTAGCCCCATCCTTCGTCCGTGCGCAGGGTGAGCCAGCGCCAGTCTTCCTGCAGAAGGTCCGTGCCAAAGATGGTCAGGAAGCCGTCCAGCGTGCGCAGACGCCGCCCGTCGGGCATGACGGTGCGCAGCGTGGGCAGCGCGAGCGCTTCCCGCTCCAGGATGCAGGGCTGATCCCGGAAGGTGTTCCAATGCTCGGGCGAATTGCAGGTGGCCATGGTCCAGAGAATCTCCGTCGCTCCCGCGGCGGCCATGGCCGTGGTCGCGTTGGCGATGCCTACGGATTCCCAGCCCTGCACAATCTGGAAGCGGCGGCTTGTGACCTCCTCCATGATTTCCAGCGCGATGGAATGCAGGCCTGCCTGACAGCTCTTGCGATAGTCGTAGCCAAACATATACAGGGAGTCGGCGGGTCCCATCTGGAACGGGGTAAAGGCGGTCAGGCGCTTTCCGATGGACGCGATGGCGTCGGCGAGCTTTTTGTGAAAGGCGGCCCAGCGGTCTGCGTAGAAGGCCGCCCACGGCCCGCGCAGATGCGTCCAGATATAGTCCGCCCGCTGCGGCGTCGTTCCCGGGGGCACCTCAATGCCCGTATACTCGGTGAACTGCGCAATCATGTCCTCGCCGTAGCAGCCGTTCTCCAGCGGAATGACGAGGCCGGCAAACCCGTCGGCGGCGAAAAATCCGTCGCATTCATAATCGACCAGAAACCGGCAGATGTCCCGAATCATCCAATCTTCGTACAGCGTGCCGTCCCGGAAGCGCCGCAGCGGATTGATGCCGCCCATGCCGCCCTGCGCGGTGGTGCGGCCGTCGCGGTTGACGATGAAAATGTCGGGCAAATGCTCGTACAGGTACGTGCAGCGGCTTTTTTCGCCGTATTCCGGCCACACGCTCCAGGCGGCCTCGCAGCCCTGATAAAACAGCACGTCCCAGCGATGCAGCTCGTCAATGAGCCCCTTGAACTGGCGGCGCGTCCAGGGCTGGGCGCTGTCTACGGCGCGCTGGGAAATCCATTGCGGCTCCAGCGGCGTATCGTCGATGACACCGTTGTGGGTATGGATTTGGTCCATATAGGTTTCGTGGTTGAAAATGCGGGAGGGGATGAAGCCGAGCTTTTCAAAGAAACCGGCCACCCCGAAATCGGGCAGGGTGTTGTCAAAACAACGCAGGTCAACACTCAAGCATGCCTCATAATGCTTTTTGCTCAGCGACATATGCGGTTTTCCTTTCCAACAGCTATTGATACATTTTCAGCAGAGAATCAATCATCCAGGTCAGATAATCCGTCGCCTTTTCCACGGCCGTTTCCCCGCGCACAACCTGCCGGAGCATCTGCTGCAGGGGCTTGTTCCATTCTTCCATCTCCACGCCCAGAACGTTCTGGGGCAGGGGATAGCTGAAGGGCACGGCTTTGTGCATGGCCTGGACAAAGGGGTGGTAGCAGGCGGGAAACTGGCGAAGGATGGGTTCGTCATCGTACAGCTCAATGGGCGGCAGGAAGCCGATTCGTTTCAGGTATGGAAAATTGACGCGCTCGTCCGTCAGATGGCGGATGAGCAACCATGCGGCCTGCGGGTCCTTGCATTGGGAGGAGATGCACAGCGGAACGCCGCCCAGGAACGTGCAGCCGTTGGCCGGGCCGGCAGGCATGGGCGCGACGCCCCACCTGTCGTCCAATTCGTGCATCTGCGACATAATCATGGCCAGCGTAGGGCGTTCCACAGCCATGCTGATGGTGCCGCGCATAAACCATGCGGAAATATCCTGGTAGTGCGGGTACTTGCGCAGCGGAGGACAAACCCCGTGCACGGACAGCAGGTCCGTATACCAGCGGAACGCGTCCACGAAAGCCGGTTCGGACGTGGCGGCGCGCAGACGGCCGCCGTGTTCGCGGTAGAGCTGGCCTCCGCGCTGGATGATAAACGTCATGGCGTTTTGCAGCGTGTCGGCATTGTAGCCCATTTGACCTGCGAACCCCCAACGGTTTTCCCGGGGGCACGTCAGCGTCCGGCACAGCTCCAGAAAGCTGTCGTGCGACAAATCCTGCATTATCCGTTCCGGAATACCAAGCTGGCGCAAATGGTCTTTGCGGTAAAACAGCAGGCGCGTTTCCGAAAACAGCGGGAAGCCGTACAGTTGGCCGTTATAGCAGTACATGCGGTAGCGCTGTACGGAATCGCTGCTCTGGATGCGAAGGCGCTGCTGGTCGCTGAGAAACTCGTTGACAGGCCGTATCAGGCCGCATCTGGCGAACATGGGAACCACAACGCCGCTGACCCAGAAAATATCCGGCAGCGTTTTGTCCAGCGCGTAATTGACAATGGAGCTCATGTTTTCGCGCCAGTCGCCGCTGTGAACCAGGCGTACATGAATGGAATGCTCCTTTTCAAAATTCCAAAGCGAGTATTGCAGGAACGTATCCAGCATGGACTCTTCCAGGGAGAGGGTAATTTCCCGCTGCGGCGCCTTTTCCTGGAGGAACACCTGCTTGGGCGGCGCGGGCATTGCGCTGTCCGCCTGCGCAGGCTGGCCGAAACCGGCAGAAGCAGAAGAAGGTTTTTCTTCCCGTTCGGCGACAAAGGTTCCGATCGGGCGGTTTCGAATCAGCAGGCCTTCTTCGACCAGGCCGTCCATCGCCTTGCGCAGGGTAGGGCGGCTGACGTTGTATTGTTCGCACAATGCCATCTCGCTGGGAACCTGGCTCCCGGGCGCCCATTGCCCGCTGAGGATGGCGTTTCTGAAGATGGTCCGAAGCTGTACATAGACCGGTATGCTGATTTGTTTGTCAAAAGGCAAGCTCGATTCTTCCTTTCCTGCGTTTCTCAGCCATATTTGTTCTATTCTATCATCACAGGAAAGAACGCGCAATTCATTCTTTCTATCATCACGGGAAAGAATGTGCCGTTCATTCTTTTACGCCCCCGCCGGTAAGGCCCGAGACGATAAAGCGCTGGAAAGACATAAACAGCGCGACGACCGGAACGGTGACGACCACGGAAGCCGCCATAATCAGGCCCAGATCCGTCGTGTTCTGTCCTTCGAACTCCCGAAGGCCAATGGAGAAGGTGCGGGTCTCGCTGTTGGTCAGCACGGTTGCGAACAGCACTTCGTTCCATGACAGCGTGAACACATACATGCCTGTGGCGGCCAGTCCCGGAAGCGACAGCGGCAGGATAATCCGGAAAAACGCCTGCATGCGCGTGCAGCCGTCAATCATGGCCGCCTGCGCCAGGTCCGAGGGGATGGTGTCGAAGTAGCTTCGCATCATCCAGATGGAAAAGGGAATGCCAAAGGTGGAGTAGGTAATCACGATGCCCAGGTAGGAGCCGACCAGACGAATGCCCGTGGTTTGCTGTATCCTGACAAAAACGGTATAGATGGGCAGGATGAACAGGATGCCGGGCATCAGCTGCGTAAACAGCGCAGCCGTGCTGAAAAACGTGCGGCCCCGAAAGCGGAATTTGCTCATGGCATACGCGGCGAAAATCGACACGGCCAGGCAAACCACCATGGTGCATATGCTGATGACCAGCGAGTTTTTCAGATACCGCGCAAGCGGAATCGCGTCCCATATGCGGACATAGTTGCTCCAGGACGGGTCTATGGGAAAGAGCGTGATATCCTGGGTATACTGTTCGGCATAGGACTTGAGCGACATGCCCACCATCCACAGCAGCGGCAGGATAATAAACATCAGATACAGCGCAATCAGGGAGAATCTGACGAGCTTCCAGCCCCATTTCTTTTTTCGCACGAAGACACCCCCTTTCTATTGTTTTTCGTTGTCCACGCAAACGCGCAGGTAAATGAGGCAGACGACGGCCATGACAAGCATCAGCAGCGTGGACATTGCGGCGCCCGAGCCAAACTTCCAGGACCGGAAACTGACGTTATAGATGTATACCGGCAGGACGTTGGCGCTGGTCGGCGGCGAATAGTTGTACATCACGTAGGTTGTATTAAAGTCCAGCGCCGTCCAGACGATGAGCAGCATGATGATGACGCGCGAGACGGGATAGAGCGAAGGCATGGTAATGTTTCGAAAGCTGCTGAAGACGCCCGCGCCGTCCACCTGCGCCGATTCATACAGCGAATCCGGAATGCTCTGCAAACCCGCCAACAGCGAAATGAAGGCGAAGGGCCAGGCTTTCCAGATGTTTGCGACAATTGGCGGCAGCCATGCAAGGTCGCCGATGAGCCAATAGACCTTTTCCTCGGTAATGCCGAATTTGACCAGCAGATAATTCAGCGGCCCATAGTCGTAGGAAAAAATGGAGGTCCAGATAAACACGGACACAACGCTGGGCACAACCCAGCTTATCAGAAAAATGCCGCGCAGCGGCTTGAGCCACTTCTCCTTTCCGTTCAGAAGGAGCGCGGCAAGCAAACCGACCAGGTAGATGCCCACGATGCTGCACACCGCGTAGACCAGCGACGCCAGGGCGGACTGAAGGAATTTTTCCGTCTGGATGGGATTTCCAAAGAGAATGTCGGCATAGTTGTCCAGGCCGACAAACTCCGCTTTGCTCCAGTCGCGCAGGGCGGACGAGGAAAAATCGGTAAAGCTCATGACGACGCCGATGACGGTGGGCAAAAAATGAATCAGAAGCATGGCAATCGCCGCCGGCAGGATGAGGCGGTAGGGCAGGGTATCCCGGCTCCGCTTGCGCAGGCTCCTCTGACGGATTTGGCGTTTCATAGCAATTCATCCTTATCATCAAAAGGCCGGACGCGAAGGCAGGCCCGTGGCGGGGTCGCCTCCGCGTCCGATACGGTTCGGGCGATTAGCTGTCCAACTCTGCCTGCGCAAGCGTCTGCATCCGGTTGAGGCATTCGTCGATTTCCTCGTCGGTGTAGGCGTTGTCCGAGAGAGAGGCGTAGAAGTTGGCAAGCTCTTCCACCATCATCGAGTTGATGGCCACGGTATGCACGTTGCCGGGCATGAAGGAGGTCGCCTGCGCCATGCCGTTCACCAGCGCGGGGCTCCATCCCTCGGAGAACGCTTCGTCCTGGCCGGCGTCGTGGCGTCCGGGAATCCAGCTGCAATAGGCGTTGTAGGAGACCTGCCATTCCTTGCTGTTGAGGAAGGCGAGGAAATCCATGGCCGCATCCTGATGCTCGCTATAGGCCGGCACGCTCATCAGCGAAATGCACATGATGCCGCCGTAGGTGCCGTCTTCACCGCGCGGCGGATACAGCGCCACGATATCGTCTACGCCGGCTGCGGCGGCCGCCGCGACCTGACCGGAGGACAGGGGAACCATCTGCACGTCGCCGTTGATGAACGCGGCGGTCAGCGTATCCTCCGACAGCTCGGCAAAGGAAGCGGGCATGTAGCCGTCGACAACCAGGTCTGCAATCTGCTTGAGCGTCTGACGGGCTTCTTCGCTGTCAAACAGGGCCGTCGTGTTGTCCTCGCTGATGATGTTTCCGCCGTTGCTGATGAGCGTATAATAGTAGTAGAAGCTCACGTCCGTGCTGATGCTGCCCATGGTGGCAAAAGGCGCCTCATACCCGGCTGCCTTGATTTTATCCAGAACGTCCAGGAAATCGGACCAGGTCCAGTCGTCCGGAATGCTCTCGATGCCCGCGGCATCCAGCACGGACTGGCGCGTGTAGTACAGGCGCGTATCGCCGCCCCAGGGCAGACCGTAGAGCACGCCGTCGTAGGTGCCGTAGTCCAGTCCCGCCTGGAGATAGGCGTCATAGCCGCCAAACTTGTCGATATACTCATCCAGCGCCACGAACGCGCCGGACGAATAGATTTGGCCGGCCGCCGTTTCAATAATCTGCACGACATCCGGGCCTTCGTCCGCCGTGATGGCGGAGAGTACCTTGGTATTGGCGTCTTCCCAGGAGACCATATCCACCTCAACCGTGCAGCCGGTCTCCTCATAGAATGCGTCGACAATCGACTGGTTCCATGCGGTCTGCGCTTCCAAATCACCGGCCGGATAGCGCTGCCACTGGATGGTCACGCCCTCATAGATTTTCTCTTCTTCCGCCTGCGCAAGCGCGCAGACGCTCAGAGAGAGCGCCATGACAAGGAAAAGAGACAACCATTTTTTCATGCTGTGCGACTCCTTTGCTGTAATATTGACGGCAGTGCGCCGCCTGGATTTGTTCCAACTATACCATGGACACTCCCTATTGTCAACGTTTTATTGTAAATTTTCAAAACAATAGTTTGCAAATAACCCAATATTTAGCAGCGGAATATAATAGAATTTACAACGAATGACAGATTGAGTTGACAATAAAGGCCTTACAATATATACTATTGCAAACAGGTCCGGGAGGAGACGGAGAATCATGGCCTTACATGTTTTCGACGTGCAGCGATTCTCGGCGGACGATGGCCCCGGCATCCGAACGACCTTTTTCCTGAAGGGCTGCAATCTGCGCTGTCTCTGGTGCCACAATCCGGAGGGAATTGCGCCGGAGAGGCAAATCCTGTTTCTGGAGGCCCGGTGCGTTCGCTGCGGCGCGTGCGCGGCTGCATGCCCGCATGCGGCGCATGCGCTGGACGCGGCGGGAAACCATCGGTTTTTGCGGGAGCGCTGCACGGCTTGCAGCGCCTGTGTCGGGGTGTGCCCGGCCGAAGCGCTTGTGCGAAAGGGCCGGCCTATGTCGACGGAGGAGGTGGCGGCCGAGGCGCTGCAAGACGAGGCGTTTTATCGCGCATCGGGCGGCGGCGTCACGTTTTCCGGCGGGGAGCCCCTGCTTCAGGCGGACGCGCTGGCGGAAGCGCTGTCGTGCTGTGAGAAGGCCGGCCTGCATACCGCGGTGGATACGGCCGGTTTGGTCGACTGGCGCGCCTTTGAGACGGTCCTGCCGCACACGCGCCTGTTTTTGTTTGATTTCAAGGCGCTTTCGGAGCCGTTGCACCGCCGGCTGACCGGGCGGGGAAACGCCATGATTCTGGAGAACCTGCGCCGGCTGTCCGGGTGCGGACGGACGCTTTGGGTGCGGATTCCGCTGATAAAAGGCATGAATCTGCGCGATGCGCACGACGGGCAGTGGCGGCGGATGCTGGATTGGCTTGCCGGTCTGGACCGTCTGGACCGCCTGGACATTCTCCCATACCATCGGCTGGGCGAGAGCAAGTACGCCTCGCTCGGGGCCGCAGCGTATACGGACGCACGGCAGCTGTTTTCCCGGGAGGAATTGTCCGCGCTGCTGTTCGACGCGCGGGCGCGGGGGCTGCCGGCGCATTGCGCCTATGTGCCGGAAACCGCAGGCGAACCATATAAGGAGTGACCCCTATGAAGTATGCAAAGCGCCTCCGAAACGGCGCGGAATATCCGTCCTCAGCCAAGATGCAGCTGGAGGACGAGGACCTTGTCATGGAGTGGGCCCATACGCTGGCGACAGACTACCGCTATATCCAGTTGACGCCGGCCAAGCGGCGCAACTATCTGCTCAAGCGGCTGCTCTATGACGCGGCCATGGAGGAATTCCGGGACAAGCCGCGGGCCGTGCGTCTGGCATGGGCCTTCAGCCGCTATCTGCAGCGCAAGGAAGTGTTTCTGGAAGATGATTTGCTCGCCGGCGCGCTGCAGTTCAGCGACCATGTCTATACGCATCCGTTTGACGAGCAGGAGGAGCTGGAATGCGTCATGGAGGAGGCGGAAGAGGCCGGCGTCGCCTGCAACCGGGAAGAGATGACGCTGTTTCTGCGCTATATCCAGAGCGGGTTTTGCAGCAAAAACCCTGGCGGGCACGTCATTGCGGACTATCCCCGCCTGCTCGAAAAGGGCTATGGCGGCATTCTCCGGGAAATCCGGGAGCACAAATCCGGCGGCGCATTTGTCGAGGCGGCGGAGATATCGGTGCGGGCGGCGGTCGACTATATCAGACGGTACGCGGAGCTGGCGCGCAAAGAAGCGGCGGCATGCGCCGGCGATGCCGGCAGGCAAAGGCGCCTGGAAAGGATGGGGGAGACTTGCGCATGGATTGCGGACAAGCCGCCGCGCAGCTTTCTGGAGGCGGTGCAGCTGATTCTGCTGACGCATGAAATCGCCATCAGCGAACAGCTGTCAGGCTCCCTGTCCTTCGGGCGTTTTGACGCCTACGTCACGCCTTACTACCAGCGCGATGTGGCGCGCGGAGCGCTGGACGAGACGGAAGCGTACGAGATTATCCGTTCTTTCTTCGCCAGAGTCGGGAACAACCGCCTGGCCTATCAAAACATGACCCTGGGCGGATGGAACGAACAGGGGGACGGGTTTTTGCCGGACGCGGTGACCCGCATGTGCCTGCGGGCCAGCAGGGAACTGCATAAGGACGAGCCCATGCTGACCTTCCGGTGGAACCGGTGCATGCCGGATTCGCTGTGGGAGGACGTCGTCGCCTCCATTCGGAGCGGAACCGGTTTTCCCGCGCTGTTTAACGACGAGGTGGTCGTGGCTGCCAAGCAGAAAGTCGGCGTTTCCAAGGAAGACGCAATGCGCTACGGCATGATTGGCTGCGTGGAAATCTGCGCGCCGGGCAAGGAGTTTTCCCATGCGGAAGGGCTGCGGGTCAACTGGGCGAAGATGCTGGAAGTGGCCCTGAACGGCGGTGTGGATACGCAAACCGGCATGGCATTCCCGCAAAAAGAGGCGCGCCCGCTGTCCTCTTTCACCACCTATGAGGCGTTTTACCGCTGGTTCCTGGCGGAGTTTTGCAATACGCTGGGCCACATGCTGGACGCCCTGGATGTCTGCGAGGCTTTTTATCCGAAGCGCTGGCCGCTGCCGTTCCTGTCGTCGCTGATGACGGACTGTATCGCCAGGGAGACGGACGTAACGGCGGGCGGAACGCGATACAACAACACGGCAATCAACCATACCGGCATGGCGAACCTGGCGGACTCCCTGCAGGCGATACGCAAATGCGTTTTTGAGCAGAAGCGCTTTTCGCTGGAGGAGCTCGGGCGCATGGTCGCGGCAAACTTTGAGGGCTATGAGAACGAACGGGCGGCGCTCGCGCGGAGCGTACGGCGCTATGGAAACGGATACGGAGATTCCGAGGCCATACTTCGCGATGTCGCGCAGGCGCTGCAGGCATATGTGGCGGAACGCCGAAACTGCCGGGGAGGACGGTACCAGATGGGATACTATTCCGTTTGGGCGCAGGCGACCTTCGGCGCGCAGACCGGCGCGCTGCCGGACGGGCGCCTGGCGGGCGCGCCGTTGGCCAACAGCATGTCGCCCGTACAGGGCTGTGAAAAAAACGGCCCGACGGCCGTCGCGGTTTCCGCGACCTGCCTGGACCATACAACCTTCGGGAACGGCATGGTGCTGGATTACAAATTCGCGCCCGCTTATTTTGACACCGCTGCGCACCGGGCGGCTTTTCGCGCGCTCGTTGAAGGGTACTTTGCCCTGGGCGGGATGGAAATGCAGTGTAACGTCGTGGACAGGGAGACGCTCCTGGACGCGCAGCGCCGTCCGCAGGAACACCAGGACCTGATTGTCCGCGTGTCGGGATACAGCGCCTTTTTCAACGACCTGTCCAAATCCATTCAGGACGAAATCATTCAGAGGACGGAGTTCCGCTGACCATCGCGCACAGGAACATGATGTCTCCTTCGCGCAAGGTTCAGCATATCACACTTCTGCGGGGATGCAGGAAGGGGCGGCCAGCCCCTTCCTATCTCATCCGCAGCGGCGGCGTGTACGCCGCCAGGAGCGGCTGCAAGCCGCTTCCGCTATCATGTTCCGGCCGTGCGCTTCGCGCACAGGAACATGATGTCCCCTTCGCTGCAAGGCTGAGAAACAACCTTGCAGCGAAAAACTGTTGGTCAGCCTTCCGTGTCGGGAAGCTGGCCCTGCAGCCCCTCCAGCGTTCCTTCCAGCAGCATCGTCCCCGCGTCCGGTTCCGGCTCGGGCTCCGGCTCAGACTCCGGCTCGACGGTTATCACTTCGACCGTGTTCGTAAACAGGGAAAGCATCCACTCGATGAATTCGTCCTCCGTCATCAGGGCGGGATTTACGGTGACAAGGTCCGGGTCACGCGGGTCGAAAGGCGGTTCCTGCGCCTCGGCCAGGCTGCCCACGGCCGTGAACGTCATCAGCGTATCGTACTGGTCGCCGTCATAAATCTGCGTCTCCACGATCGCATCGAAACACGAGAAATCCGTGCCGTCCTCGTTGAGGCCGACGCTTATCAGGCCGTAGATTTCCCCGCCCGCGGCATAGCCGGTCATATCGTTGTTTTCCGCCCGGAGGCTCAGATAGCCGGAGATGCCCGTGTCGTCGTCAAGCATCTCGAACGAGCCGTACAGGCTCAGGGAGACGGTGTCATAGTTTTCGGTCAGGTTGTCGGTGATGTCGACGCTCGCATAGATTTCCGCCGCGTCTTCGTACAGACCCTGCAACAGGTACAGCCAGACATCGAAGTCCTGCGGATTGGATTCGGAGTCCACGGTGTATCGAATCTGCGCGGAATGGATGGTTTTTTCGCCGGACTCTTCCGTCGTCGTCTCGGTCGGCATCAGCTCCAGGGTAATGGTGACGGGTTCACCGTTGCCCATGTCCGCATAGCAGAACATCTGCGAGCCGTCCGGAAGGATTTCGCCATAGAGCTGGATGGGGGATTCGGTTCCGTTGGGGACGTACACTTCCATCATGAGGCAGACGGTATTGCCCGAAGCGTCCATGCATTCGTTGAGGCGCAGCACCATGTCCTGCGGCAGCATCGCGGCGAACTCCTCCGCCGGCAGGGACAGCGCGGACTGGAGGATGTCGACATTTTCGGAGACGGTCTGGTCGGTTTCCTCCTGGCTCATCCCCTGGTAGGCCTGCGCGTTTAGCGTCTTCAACAGATTCGACAGCGCTTCCTCCTGCGAGGCGATGACCGAACCGACGCTGGCAAACAGCGAGCCAATGCTCTCCGGCGTCAGGGCGTATACGCGGGCGGATACCGGGGCCGTATCCAACAGCATGGAAACAATTTCCCCCTCAAAGTCGGAGACTTCCACGCCCGTCTCGGCCCATTCCATGAACGCGTCGCCCACGCCCACAAAGCCGAACGGAGCCAGCAGCGCGTCGATGAGCTCGCCAAAGGACGTAGCGTCTTCAAGCGAGGCCATGAACTCATTGACGGAGGACATCTGCGCTATCGCGGACTCCATTTCCGCCATCGCCGAGGCCACCGCGGCATCGTTCTGCGCTGCGTATTCCACAAACGCCGTCATGTTTGCCAGCAGGGCGTCCGATTTCGTAAAATCCAGCACAATGACTTCGCCCGTGCCTGCATCGACGTACAGGGACGTGCCGTCGTTTGCCATGCTCATGACGACGTCGGCTTCACCGTCCTGCGAAATGCTTTCCACGACCGAGTAGCGCGTGCCGTCGTCGAAACAGCCGATGCGGGCGCGCGAAGACGTGCTGGGCACGTCTTCGCCCTCGCCCGCAAACGAAAAGTCCAGGACAAGCTCGCGGCCGTCCAGGAACGACTGAAACCCGTTGTCTTCAAAAGACTGCGCCGAAGCCGCGCTCACGGAGCCCAGGAGCATCAGACTTGCGAGAACCAGACACAGTCGTTTGCACTTGAACATGTCTCAGATCCTCCTTAATACAGATTCGTATTCTAATATAACACAAAACGCATGCGCTTGTAAACCGTTGCCAGGGAAAACACGATGTGTTATGATAGCTATCATAAAGCCGTGTGTTTGCGGCGGGGGAGGTATGGCGGTGCGTGAGGTCTGCGCGGCGGTGATGGAACGGGACGGCCTGGTGCTCATCGGCAGGCGCGCGGAAGGAGCGGGCGCAGGCCTGTGGGAGTTTCCGGGCGGCAAGCGCAGGGACGGGGAGACGCCGGAAGGCTGCGTGGCCCGGGAATGCCGGGAAGAGCTGGACGTCGTGCTGCGCGTCGGCGATTGCCTGACCGCCTTTGACTGGAGCGACCCGCCGATGCGGTTTTCGTTTTACCGCGCGCGCATTGTGGCGGGCGAGCCGGTCTGCCGCGTACATACGCAGCTTGCCTGGGTGCGCCCGCAGGCGCTGGGAGAATACCCCCTGTGTCCGGCGGACGTCCATGCGCTGGACAGCATGCACCTGGACGCGAAAGAGGAATGAATATGCAGCATCGCATGACGCAGCCGGGCCCCCTGCTGGATGAACGGGGGCGGCTTTTGCAAACGGGCTATGCCACCGGCGCGCTGCTGACGTACCGCCGCGCGGACATCCGCGCGCCGTGGTACCGCATCAAGGAATGGGACTACTATCTGGTGCTGTGCGATACGCACGCGCTGGCGCTGACCATCGCGGACAACGGCTATATGGGCCTGGACAGCGTATCGCTGCTGGACTTCACGCGCCCCTGGCAAAAGACCGTCAGCCCCATGCAGTTGCTCCCGCGCGGAAGAAAGCGGCTGCCGGAGACGTCCGCGCAAGGAGACGTTGCGGTTTCGGGAAGAGGGTACGCCCTTTCGTTCCGCCACGAAAAGGACGGCAGGCTGCTGCGCGTGCGCATGGAAAACTTTGACAAGGGCCGGATGCTGGAAGGCGAAATCCTGCTTCGGGAAGAACCGCGCGACTCCATGGTCATCGCGACGCCTTTTCCCGGCGCGCCGCGCGCGTTTTACTACAATCAGAAAATCAACTGCCTGCGCGCGCAGGGCGAAGTGCGGCTGGGCGATACGCGCTATGCGTTCGCGCCGGAAAGCGCGTTCGGCACGCTGGACTGGGGCCGCGGCGTGTGGACGTACCGCAATACGTGGTACTGGGGAAGCGCGTCGGGCCTGGTGGACGGCGTGCCGTTCGGGCTGAACATCGGCTACGGCTTTGGGGATACGTCCGCGGCCAGCGAAAACATGGTATTTTATGACGGCGTTGCGCATAAGCTATCGCAGGTGGATTTCGGCATTCCACAGGCCGGCGGCAGGGACGATTTTCTCAAGCCCTGGCGCATGACCAGCGATGACGGGCGCTTTTCCATGGATTTCACGCCGGTGCTCGACCGGGCTTCCCGGGCCAGCGCCCTGGTCGTCGAGAGCGTCCAGCATCAGGTGTTCGGCCGGTTCACCGGCACGGTCGTGCTGGACGACGGGCGCATCGTGCGGGTGCAGGACCTGATGGGCTTTGCGGAGAAAGTAAAAAACCGGTGGTAGTATAACGGGCAGCGCGAACGCCAGCCGCCGGAACCCCTTGCGAAAGCAGAAACGCGCCGTGCCGGCATGCTTGACGCCGGAGGATTCTTATGCTATAATCTTATAGCTACAGGATTAGAATGCTTCTCTATGCACACAATGAGCATGCCCCATCCCGATTTAGCATACCTTATTGCGAATTCCATGATTTACCCTGCACAGAGGGACTTTTGCGCCCGGGAGGAGAGATGATTTGGACACAAATCAATATGCAACCATGCAGGTCGCTGCGCTTCGCAGCCTGGCCAAAGAACGTGGAGTAAAAAACGTGAGTTCCCTGCGCAAGGCGGAGCTCATCGCGGCGCTTTGCGCCCCCGCGCAAGTCGCGGTCGGGGATACCGTATCCGCGGCGCGGACGGCCGCGCCTGACGGCGCAGCCATTTCCGAAAAGGCCGCGCCCGCCGTCGGGACGGCGCCGCCTGCCGCGCCGCTTTCGCCGGCGGCATTGCCCGCCGATGCCAAGCCGACGGCGTCGCGAAACAGGCCGGCGCGAAAACCGGCCCCGGAAGGAGCGCCCGCCGCCGTATCGGCGAAAAAGAACGGCAAGCAGGAAAAACCGGCGGGAAAATCCGCGCCCGCTCCGGACGGAAAGACGGCGGAGAAGAACAAGCCCGCCGCGAAAAGCAAACCCGCCACGGAAAGCAAACCCGCCGCGGAAACCCCGCCCTCGAAGGAGCCCGTGACGGCAAAGCATGACCGGCAGCAGCGCCGGGGAAAACAGGCGTCCGCGCCGCAGGCGCAGGCCGCGGCGGCGGAATCCGCGCCCGCGGCGGCCAGAACCGCAGGCAGGGGCGAACGGTCCGGCCGCGGCAGGCAGGGCGAACGGCGGGAAAAACCCGCGCAGCCGGAGCCGGCCGTGTCGCCGGAGACCGCCGCGGAGGACAAAGCGAGGGCCGCGGGCGCGCCCGCGCAGGAAGATTCGCCCGCGCAGACGCCGCAGGGTGAAAAGCCCGCCGCGCAGCAGACGGAATACGTCCATCGCTGGACGCGGCCCGGCTATCAGCAGCCGCAGGACCGCCAGCGCTACGCGCAGCAGCGCCCTTCCCGTACCTACAGCAGCTATCAGCAGCCCCTGCAACAGCGCATGCAGTATCGCGCGCCCTATTCCATGGCGTCGAGCCGGTACCTGGCGCCGCAGGCAGGCGCGGAAGCGCCGGCCGCGCCGCGTTCGGCCGAGACGGCGCAGCAGCCCGCGACGCGGGAACAGCCCGCGCGCCGCGAGTACGCGCCGCAGGCGCGGGATTGGAACGCGCCCAGCGCCGCCGCGTCGGAGCTTTTGCAGGAAGGCGAGTACAGCGAAGGCGAAGGCATTCTGGAAATTCATCAGGACGGCTACGGGTTTTTGCGCACCAACAACTATCTGCCCGGCTCCAACGACATTTACGTATCCATCGCGCAAATCCGGCGGTTCGGCCTGAAAAACGGCGACCTGGTCAGGGGCAAAACGCGTCCGACGCGCGAAGGCGACCGATACAGCGCGCTGCTGTACATTGACAAAATCAACGGCTATCCCACGGAACAGGCGGTGCAGCGGCGGGCTTTTGAAGAGCTGACGCCCATCTATCCGGACAAACGGTGCACCCTGGAAAACAGCGCCAACTGGCGGGACCTGGCGCTGCGCGTCATCGATTTTATCGCGCCCATAGGCTTTGGCCAGCGCGCGCTCATCGTCTCTCCGCCCAAGGCCGGCAAGACGGTGCTGCTGAAGAAAATCGCCAATGCCATTGTCGCCAACTATCCGGACGTGCATCTCATCGTCCTGCTCATCGACGAGCGGCCCGAGGAGGTCACGGATATCAAGCGTTCCGTGCGCGGAGACGTGGTCTATTCCACCTTTGACGAGCTGCCGGAAAACCACACGCGCGTCTCCGAGATGGTCATCGAGCGGGCGCAGCGCCTGGTGGAGCACGGCAAGGACGTGGTCATTCTTCTGGACAGCCTCACGCGCCTGTCCCGCGCCTACAACGCGACCGCGCCGCAGACGGGCCGCGCCATGTCGGGCGGCCTGGCGCCGGGCGTGCTGCACAAGCCCAAGCGCTTTTTCGGCGCGGCCCGGAACATCGAAGAGGGCGGCAGCCTGACCATCATCGCCACCGCGCTGATTGAAACCGGCAGCCGCATGGACGACGTTATCTACGAAGAGTTTAAGGGCACGGGCAACATGGAGATTCATCTGGACCGCAAGCTGTCCGAAAAGCGGATTTTCCCCGCGATTGATCTGGCCCGTTCCGGAACGCGCCATGAGGAGCTGCTGCTGTCCGAGCAGGAGCTCGACGGCGTATACACCGTGCGCAAGGTGCTCTCTTCCACGGGCGTGTCGGAGGCGACGGAGCAGCTGATGTCCATGATGGAGCGCACGCGCACCAACGAGGAGTTCTTCCAGCGCCTGAAGGAATGGATGGCCATCTGGGAGAAGGAAGGCTATACCGTTTCCGGCGGCAGGCGGAGCATGCCGTAAGCACGCAGGGGAACAGTGCGCGGCGGACCGCGCTGAAGGCCGTTGAAAAACGCAGTTTTTCAACGGCCTTTGCATGGCTTTTTCCATGGATGGATACCTCACGCCTCTCTCTGACAAAACCGCATAAAAAAGCGCGCCGCGCCGCACAATATCCGCAGAAAACAAGGCGAGGAGGCGTTCGCATGATCTATCTGCGCGTCAAGCCGCGCGTGATGGCCGCGGAAGGCCGGACGCTGCGCCTGTGCGAGGTGGCCGACTGGCTGGGAGACGCGCGCCTGCGCCTGGACGACATGCCGGTCGCCCTGCCCGAAAAGGAAGGCATCTGGACCATTGACGCGCTTGCGCTGATAGAACAGATACAAAGCCGCCTGCCGGAAGAGACGGTGTATGTCTTGGGCGACGGGACGGGATGGCTCCACCGTCAAAGCGCGGGCGGGCGGAGCCGCAGAGACGAACACGGCGTGGCCTATGCGCTGCGCGCCGCTGCCGCCTGCGTGCTGTTGGCGGTGGGCGGCGCGCTGGCCATCGCCTGGTTTCATACCGACGTCAACATGGCCGGCGCGCAGCGTGCGCTGTTCACGGCGGTTGCCGGCGAGGAAGCGTCCCATCCGCTGCTGCTGGCGCTGCCGTATGCGCTGGGCGTAGGCTTCGGCGTGGCGACGTATTATGCGCTGGTGGGACGCCGTACCGTCTCGCCGCTGGCCGTGAAGCTGCGCGAATACAGGGAAAGCATAGAAAAAAACGCGCGGCATGACCAACCATGACGCCTCTGGCGATGGGGCTGTGCGCGCTGTCCGGCTGCACGACCGGGCTGGCGGCGGCGGTGGTCTGGCTGCTGCTGAATCTCCCCAGCCGTGTCATGGATGTTTTCGCCTTTCATGGGCCGCGCCGCTGCGGCTGGGCGCTGGCGTTGGGCATGGCGCTGGGCGCCTTTGCGCCCATGGCCGGCGTGTCGGCGCCGCTGGGGCAGGCTGCGGGCGCGGCCGCGCTGCTTCTGGGCGGCGGCATGACGGGCATGCTGGCTTCCGCGCTGGCGGAGGCGGCGGACGTCCTGCCGCAGCTGATGCACCGGCTCCGCCTGACGCGCGCCGCCGTGCCGCTGTGCTGGGCCCTGGCGCTGGGCAAGGCGGCGGGAGCGTTTGCGGCGTCCTACTGGACGCTTTGGCCCCAGGGCTGACAAAGGAGGGGAGCGCCATGCGCAACAACCGTCATACGCAGCCCGTCTGGCGGCTGGTCCGGGAACCGCGCCCGTCCGACCGCGAGACGCGCATGTGCCCGCCGCCGGGCAAATGGCTTTCGCGGCTGAGGGAGGAGAAGGAATGAACGGAAAAAAGCAAACCGTGCAGCAGAAACGATATGCGGAGCTGGTCAAGCGGCTGACCCCGAAATCCGAGCTGTCCGTCAATCTGCTGCACGCCTTCTGGGTCGGCGGCGTGATTTGCATCGTCGGTCAGGCGGTCGGCGATATCGGCCGAGTCGTTCTTTCGCTGTCCCGCCAGGACAGCGCCGCCATGACGTCGATTGTGATGATCTTTCTGGGCGCGCTGCTGACGGGCCTGGGCGTTTACGACCGCATCGGACAGTACGCGGGCGGCGGCTCCATCGTCCCCATCACCGGCTTTGCCAATTCCATTGTCGCCAGCGCCATGGAATACCGGCGCGAGGGTTTGGTGCTGGGTGTGGGGGCGCGGCTGTTTCAGATTGCCGGGCCGGTACTGGTCTACGGCGTGGGCGCTTCGGTCGTGGTGGGCATCGCCGCCTATTTTCTGGGGGTGTAGCATGGCAAAGCTGCTGGGACGTCAAACCGTGGCCTTCGACGCGCCGCCGCTGGCGGAGAGCTGGGCGGCCGTCGTGGGAAAAAAAGAAGGAGACGGGCCGCTGGGCGCGCAGTTCGACGCGGTGCACGAGGACGACACGCTGGGGCAGAATACCTGGGAACAGGCGGAATCCTGCCTGTTCGGCGACGCGGCGACGCGCTGCATGGACAAGGCGGGCCGAACCGCGCAGGCGGTGCGGCTGCTGCTGGGCGGCGACCTGCTCAACCAGCTGGCCGCGTCCAATTTTGCCGCGCGCAGCCTGGGGCTGCCGTTTCTGGGCCTGTTCGGCGCCTGCTCGACCATGGCGGAAAGCCTGGCCGTGGGGGCGATGATTCTGGAAGGCGGCTGCGCCGACCGGCTGGTCTGCGCGGCCAGCAGCCATTTCTGCACGGCGGAGCGACAGTTCCGCTTCCCGCTGGAGCTGGGAACGCAGCGCGCGCCCAGCGCCCAGTGGACCGTGACGGGAGCGGGCGCGGTGATGCTCTGCAGGCACGGCATGCTGGAGCGCCCCGCGCCGGTCCTGACGCACGCCACGATTGGCAGGCCCGTGGATATGGGCGTGAAAGACGCAGCCAACATGGGCGCGGCCATGGCGCCGGCGGCGGCCGATACGCTGTGCCGCCATCTGGCCGATACAAGCCGCGACGCGTCGGACTATGACCTTATCGTCACGGGCGATCTGGGCATGGTGGGCGCGGCGATTCTCAAGGAGCTGATGGCGGAGCGCGGCATGGCGCTGACAGAGCGCCGATATATGGACTGCGGGCTGAGCATTTTTTCGCCCGAGCAGGACGTGCATGCCGGCGGCAGCGGATGCGGATGCTCGGCCTCGGTGCTGTGCGCGCATCTGCTGCCGCGCGTGGCTTCGGGAAGAATCAGCCGGATGCTGTTCATGGCGACGGGCGCGCTGATGAGCACCACCAGCGCCAACGAAGGGGAGAGCATCCCTTCCATCGCGCATGCGGTGGTGCTGGAAAGGCCGGAGGAGGCGTAGCCGATGTGGGAAGCAATAGGGATGTATCTGAAGGTATTTTTCGTCGGCGGCGCGCTGTGCGCGCTGGGCCAGCTGCTCATTCTCAAAACCAGGCTGACCCCGGCGCGCATTCTGGTGGGCTATGTGACGGCGGGCGTCGTGCTGGGCGCCGTGGGCGTCTACCAGCCGCTGGCGGACTGGGCGGGCGCGGGCGCGACCATCCCCCTGACGGGATTTGGCAACTCGTTGGCGCAGGGGGCCATCAACGCCGTGCGGGAGCGGGGGCTGCTGGGCGCGTTCAGCGGCGGGCTGACGCAAACCGGCGCCGGGGTCGCCGCGGCGATTGTGCTGGGGTATCTGGCGGCCATCGTGTTCCGGCCCAAAATGAAAGCGTAGGCGCGTCAGACAACGATCGCCGCGGCCGCGCTTTCTCCGTCTGGCGCTTCGCCGACCAGCAGCGTAATATCCACCGTCACGCGCATCGGCCCGCAGGCCGGGGCCGTCTCGCCCGCGGTCAGCGGGGTCATGCGGAAGACCAGGGACGCCAGCTCCGCCCCGCATTCCACCTCATAGCGAACGCAGGTCCGTTCCGTCAGGCGGAACAGGCGCGAAAAGCCCTCCAGCGTCGTTTCCGCCTCCCGCGTGTACGGCGCTTTTCCCGCCAGCGACCGGATTTGCGCAAGGTGCTGCGCGTTGGGCACGAGCTTGATCAGCCGGCCGCCGGGCCGAAGCACGCGCGCAAACTCCGCATAGTTGGCGGGCGTGAGCATGTTGACGACGCAGGCCGCGGCTCCGGCGGCAAGGGGAAGGCTGCAGACATCCGCCACGGCAAAGGGAATATCCCGGTATGCCGACGCGGCTATGCGCACCGCGGCGCGCGAGAGGTCCACGCCCGCGCACGGCCGGCTTTCCTCCCGCAGCGCGCCCAGCAGCGAGCCTTCGCCGCAGCCCGCGTCCAGCAGGAAGCCGTCGGGAAGCCTCTCCCGCACCGCGCGAATCACGGGGTCAAAAAAGCCCGCGCGCCAGACCGCGCGGCGGGCTGCAAACAGCGACCTGTCTTCATATAGCGTGTCCGACGGCCTGCGCAGCAGGTTGACGTATCCCTGCCGCGCCACGTCAAAGCAGTGGCGGGAGGGACACAAAAGGCTGTCTCCGCGCCGGGAGAGGGGCAGGCCGCAAATCGGGCAGCTCCAGGGCGTTTCGCTCATGCCTGCCAGCCCTTGCAGACGTCCAGCCATTCCACCGCGCCGGAGGCGTCGAAAAGCTCCTCGCATGTCAGGCGCACCGCGCTGGCCGCGTTGCCGGCGGACGGATACACCGTATCAAAGCGCTTGAGGGAAACGTCCAGATAGACCGGTATGTTCTCCGGCAGCGCAAAGGGGCATACGCCGCCCACCGCATAGCCGGTAAGCGCCAGCGCCTCCTGCGCGGAAAGCATGGTGGCCTTGTGGTGGAAACGCGCCTTGAACTTGGGGTTGTCGATTTTCGCGTCGCCCGCCGCGACGATGACAAGACAGCCCTCCGGAGCCTGAAAGGCAAGCGTCTTGGCAATGCGCGCGCCTTCCACGCCCACGGCCTGCGCCGCCAGCTCCACCGTCGCGCTGGAAATGGAAAACTCCATGACCCGGTCCTTCAATCCCCGCGCCTCCAGATACGCCCGAACCCGCTCTACCGACATGTCCCTTTTCCTCCTTTTGTGCTGTTGCACGGGACGCCCCGCCCCGGCGACGCCGGGCGCATGGCAGCCTTGACGGTCCTGCCGATGGCGCGCCGGATTGCTGCGATTGTAGCAAAAAAAGGCGCGGAAGTAAAGCCGCGCCCGAGACCGTCGACAACGTTTTGTCGACGGTTTTTCGCTGCAAGGCTGTTTCTCAGCCTTGCAGCGAAGGGAACA